>ENA-UEOO01000380-UEOO01000380.1-human-gut-metagenome-genome-assembly--contig:-NODE-380-length-16190-cov-3.058276_pt1 | contig 16190 bp, 13 predicted proteins | sample MGYA00242888_ERZ507892 | MGnify/ENA primary metagenome ERZ507892 (study PRJEB26167, sample SAMN06115415) | human gut metagenome | host: Homo sapiens | place: China:Sichuan | collected 2015-02-04...
ACTCGCGGGTATGGTCGGTGGTTTTGGTGTAGGAGGGGTCGCAGCCGTGGTCGGCAGTGATCATGAGCAGGTCACCCTCCCGCATTCCCGGCAGGAAATCAGCCAGAAAACGGTCGAACTCCGTAGCGGCGGCAGCGTAGCCTGCCACGTCGCGGCGGTGGCCGTAGAGCATATCGAAATCGACGAGGTTCACGAAGGCCAGACCCTCGAAGTCGCGGGTCTGCAAAGCCTTGGTGAAGGCGATGCCATTGGTGTTGCCGGTGGTCTTGATCTTTTCCGTCACGCCCTCGCCGTCGAAGATGTCGAAAATTTTGCCCACGGCGATGACGTCCCTGCCTGCGTCCTTGAGCAGATCAAGCATGGTCTTGCGGGGCGGCTTGAGGCTCAGGTCGTGGCGGTTGGTGGTGCGGTAGAAGGTATCCGCAGTGTGGCCCAGGAAGGGGCGTGCGATCACGCGGCCCACGCTGTACTCACCCTTGAGCATCTCGCGGGCGATCTCGCAGTAGCGGTACAGCTCATGCACCGGCACAAGCTCCTCGTTGGCGGCCACCTGGAACACGCTGTCGGCGCTGGTGTAGACGATGAGGGCATCCTCCTTCATGGCCTGCTCGCCGTAGTCCTTCAGCACCTGTGTGCCGGAGTAGGGCTTGTTGCAGAGGACTTTGTGGCCGGTCTTTTCCTCAAACTCGTGGATCAGCTCATCCGGGAAGCCGTTCGGGAAGGTGGGCAACGGCTTGGGGCTTACCACACCGGCGATCTCCCAGTGACCAATGGTGGTATCCTTGCCCATGCTCTGCTCCTGCAGGCGGGCAAAGGAGCCGATGGGCGCTGCGGTCTTTTCGCCTGCGGTCACGCCATCAATGTTGAACATGCCCATCTTTTGCAGGTTGGGGCAGTTGAAGTTGGGGTGGTTGGCGATGGCGCCGAGGGTGTTGGTCCCCTCATCGCCAAAGGCGGCGGCATCCGGCTCTGCGCCGATGCCGAAGCTGTCCAGAACGATCAGAAAAACGCGCTTTTCCATTACGCTTTCACTCCGTTTCTATCATTTTGCGCTCACCTTCATCCCTTCGGGGCAGAAGTGAGACTTTTGCTTAGCCCTATTATAGGCGATGGACGCATTTTTCGCAAGCGTTTTATCGCTCCGGCATCTATCACGAAAATTTAAGGTTTTCTTTGCCGAATTTTTTCTTGCTCTCTTGTACACAAGCGGTTATAATATAGAATGGTATGGTTTTCAAACACACCTGACCGGGCCGATGTCCGGCCAGCGGCCGCAGGGCATATCTGGCACCTGCGCGCCCATCATAGAGGAAAAAAGAGACTGTTAGAGGTATATTTATGAGAAAAACGAAGATCATCTGCACCCTTGGCCCTTCTACCGATAAGGACGGCGTCCTGCGCGAGCTGGTCGCCAACGGCATGAACGTGGCCCGCTTCAACTTTTCCCACGGCTCCTACGAGGAGCACAAGGGCCGTCTGGACATGCTGAAGGCTGTCCGCGCTGAGCTGAACAAGCCCGTTGCTGCCCTGCTGGACACCAAAGGCCCCGAGATCCGCCTGAAGGAGTTCAAGAACGGCGTTGAGATGCTGGAAGCCGGTCAGACCTTCACCCTGACCACCCGCGAGGTGGAGGGCACCAAGGAGATCTGCTCCATCACCTACAAAGACCTGCCCCAGGACGTCCACGAGGGCGGCACCATCATGCTGGACGACGGCCTCATCAAGCTGGCCATCAAGAGCGTCACGGATACCGACATCGTCTGCGAAGTGCTCAACAGCGGCAAGATCAAGACCAAGAAGGGCGTCAATGTCCCCGGCGTCCACCTGTCCATGCCCTACCTGAGCCAGCGCGACCGCGATGACATCATCTTCGGTGTCCAGCAGGGCTTCGACTTCATCGCTGCTTCCTTCGTGCGCACCGCACAGGACGTCTACGACATCCGCAACCTGCTGAACGAGTACGACTCCAACATCCGCATCATCGCCAAGATCGAGAACCGCGAGGGCGTCGATAACATCGACAGCATCCTGTCCGCTGCCGACGCCGTCATGGTCGCCCGCGGCGATCTGGGCGTCGAGATCGACTTCACCGAGCTGCCCGGCATCCAGAAGAGCGTCATCGACCGCTCCTTCTCCTTCGGCAAGCCCATCGTCACCGCTACCCAGATGCTGGACAGCATGATGGTGAACCCCCGCCCCACCCGCGCGGAGATCTCGGACGTGGCAAACGCCATCTACGATGGCACCTCTGCCATCATGCTCTCCGGCGAGACCGCTGCCGGTGCCTACCCTGTGGAGGCGCTCAAGACCATGTCCGCCATCGCTGAGCGCACCGAGCAGGAGGGCTTCCATCTGCGCGGCCGCACGATGGATTTCAACCCCGGCAAGATCAGCGTATCCGACGCTACCGCCCATGCTGCCTGCCTGACCGCACGGGACGTGAACGCCGCTGCCATCGTTACCGTGTCTGAGTCCGGCACCACTGCCCGCCTGCTGAGCAAGTACCGCCCGCAGCAGCCCATCATCGCCTGCGTGATGAAGGAGCAGGTGCAGCGTCAGCTGGCCCTGAGCTGGGGCATCACCCCGCTGATGATGCCTCTGGCACACAGCACTGATGAGCTGATCGAGATGTCCACCTCTCTGGCCAAGGAGAACGGCTACCTGCACAACGGTGAGCTGGCCGTTGTGACCGCAGGCGTGCCTGTGGGCGTGTCCGGCACCACCAACATGATCAAGATCCACATGGTGGGCAACTGTCTGGCTACCGGCGTGGGTGTCGGCCCTGAGAACAACGATGTTGCCAGCGGCAAGGCCTGCGTCTGCCGTACCATGGACGAGGTGCGCGCCAAGTTCAAGCCCGGCATGGTGCTTGTGGTTCCCTCCACCAGCAACGAGATGCTGAGCTTTGTGCGCGACGCTGCCGCTCTGGTGGTAGAGGAGCCCGGCCTGAACAGCCACGCCGCCATTGCCGGTAAGGCACTGCTGAAGCCCACCGTTGTGGGTGCCGCCGGTGCTACCAGCCACATCCGTGACGGCCTGATGATCGCTGTGGACTGCGCGCACGGCAGCGTGCAGCGCCTGCAGGCATAAGCCAAAGGAGAAAAACTCATGGAACGCATTGCAAGCTTCTGTGTTGACCATACCAAACTGGACCGCGGCATGTATCTGAGCCGTCAGGACGGCGATGTTCTCACATGGGACATCCGCATGAAAAGGCCCAATCACGGCGATTACCTGTCCACCGGTGCCGCCCATACGCTGGAGCATCTGTTTGCCATAACAAACTCCAAACCTAAGTCTTCTCCACAGTTGCGGTAAAGTTCATTGACTTTATCTAATAACTTCTGTAAATGCCCTTCTTCCACATATTGGTTTTTATCCGACTTATTTACATAAAGTACCTGAAATACAACAGGCAATTTATAATGATGATTCTCACTAAAGACTTCCGCCAACTGTGAAACATGTATTTCTTCTTTCAGTACACCATCTGTAGAAACTATCTCCAAAACGGCAGAACGACTCTCTCCTGTCAGGTTTTCGCCAACTTGTACTTCAACGGCAGCATTGCCTGTCCACGTATTCTCAGAAGGAACTGCGCACCATGACTTTTCCGACACAACCTTCCATTCTACATTACTCTCCACCTTCAGAGTCAATGTAGCGGCAGCGGAAGAAATATTCTCACAGGAGGTTGTTTCTACCACCCGAAGATAAGGTTCTGCAACCTCCGGCTGCTCATCGTCACTACATCCTGCCAAGAAAGGAAGCAGTACGACAAGCATCCAGAGTAAATAATATTTCTTATTCATACTCAAATGCAGTTTGACCATCCAACGGACAAGTTACGACATTATCTACCACGAAGCGACCAGAAGCATTTGGCACAGTTGTAAATACAACCAGACGGCAGTTAGACAAATCATGAGCACCACTTACATCCATACGATATACATTCTGTCCTGCACCATCAGCATCCAACTGAATACGGTCACCGTAAGCGACTGTTGAACTGGAAGCCCGCAATACATTGTTATGAACTTCATTAACACTACCACCATTCTGTTCTGCTACGATACCGTCTTCCAGCAGCCATACAGCAACACGACAGTTTTCTACATTAGCCGATTTTACTTTTACATTTACCACTACAGAACTTCCTGCATTTTCTGAAGCTACTGAAATAGCTGTTTTACATCCACTGGCTGCAACCTCATTTACTCTTGAAGCAATTTGCTCTGCTTGTTTATCAGCATCACTAAGAGCTCCTTGAATCATATTTGAAGTATTCAAATCAACACTCAACGAAGGATAAGAGCGAACAGTCAGATAGCTGTTTATAGTATTACTAGCCTCCCCTGCCATTGTATCACCATTGTGCGAAGCCACAAAAACAGCACAGTTATCAGGATTAGCTTTCAGATAAGCATCAATGCCTCTTTTCATATACGGACAATTCTGACACCATGTACCCGTATGCTGAATAGCAAGCACATGCTTCGCAAAACCAGTATTTTGCTCAGGCTTGCTGTCGGCAGGCAAAGAAGGAATATTCTTAAATGCTCTTACTGTAATATTCTCTGTTTTCACACCTTCATAATATGCATAAAACACATAGTCACCTTCAGTAGTAGTGCTGAAAGAAGTTTCTTTAAACGAAGAAGTATTACCCGAAGGATCTTCCATATAAACCTTAGACTGTGAAGTGATGTCTGTTTCTCCTTTCATCACAGCTACGGTAACCGCATCTGTACCATTTGCTTCAATAACAGTCTTAGATATAGACAATGTCAAATCACCACTTACTGTTCCGGAGTCTTCTCCTCCATCATTTCCCGAACATGCAGTAACAGCCATTAAAAAACAAACCGCCAAGGTTTTAAAAATATATGCAGGTTTCATAAATATCTTTGTTTAATCGTTTTTTTAATAATAGGTTTTCAATTTCAGGATACAATCAGAAAGAAGAAGTCACTACCAGATTGGCTCCGGTATATGCCGGTGTGTAACGGCATACTCCTCCCGAGCATACATAACCAGCACGGTTTCTTCCATAGCTTAACTGTACACGGGTATTCTTACGTGTATAACTTACAGAAGCTGTATAGTAATGTACCTTTGTCGTGCCATGATTATACATATCGCTTACACTGACACTCCAGCGTGGAGTCATGCTGAATTCCAGAAGAGCTGCCATCCAGTCTTTTTCATAATCAGTAGAGTAAAGATATTGCAGTTCTGCACGCAAAGCCATTTTGCTGTTGAACTTGTATGTATTGTCAACAACAAAAATATTCGAAGCATAAGTTTTGTCGTCCATTCCATGTGTAGGACTCCACTCCTGAACAGATACCAATACAGCAGTTTTCCACTGCTTATTCCAACGGTGTTCTACATCAGCATTGATGTCACGCCATAACAAACGAGATTCTCCTGTAATATTTTTATCCGAATAAGCTGTCGAGAAATTTGCATGGAAATTCCAATAACGAGAACGGTTTGAAGCTGGGCGCAAAGAGTAATAAACATCAAACTGTCCGGCAGTTTCACCCTCTGCATTTACCTGATACGGCTCAAGATTGGCAAGCATATACGTGTACTGACGTGTCAGCGCAGGCAAATAGTTTAATGTATTTCCCGCTCCCTGTCCCTGTAAGGTAAGCATGGTATTCATATGCTCCAGACGACGGAAAGTACCCAAGGCAGAGAAATTACCTGTAGCATATCCTACTTCTGCAAGAATGGCATTACCATCCACTTCGGTTGCAGATGAAATCTCCGGTAAGTCTTTCGTTTTTGTTACATATTCAGCGCGGACATCCAGACCATTCCAGTTAAAATTACCACCAACAGCATACATATCCAGATTGTTTGTAGTCAATCTGTCTACATAATCTGCATTATCTTTCAAGTTCTCATAACGATTTACATAGCTACCTTCCAATTGCAAAGATGCACTTTTCCAACCGGCAATATCAGATAAAGATAAAGTAAGGTCTGCTCCACGCACTGCCGATTCAGCATAATCCAAATATAAACGTGGTCTTCCATACATACCTTTCAGTGACAGGTAGTTCTTATAACTGTAGTGTCCCCATACACCTTCTATCGAATTATTAAATCCCAAGGTACGGTCTTCATAACTGCGGAAAACAAGTCCACTTCCATACTGGTCAAAGATATCTCCTACACGAAATCCAAAATCTCCATCTTCCCAAGCAACATATTTTGAACCAAGAATCGTACGGCGTCCATTTCCATAAGTACCGTAGTCATATCCTTGTAATGCCGGCAAAAAACCCTCCAACTGAATGCCTGCAGAAAATTTACCACGTGTATAGTCCAGTTTCAAATAATTGTTCGAACCGAAATGATCGTCAGGATTAGCTGCAGCCGCTCCCAGTTCACTATCATCCACATAATAAATACTGTTCGACTCCAGACTTCCAGTAAGTGTTCCTTTATCACGAGTCTGAGCATGAAGAACGGTTGTTGCTCCAACAGCCGCCATGCATAATATCATCATTTTCTGTTTCATCGTGCCGGGTTATTTTTGTTGTAATTCTTTCAGTTTCTCAAACAACTCCAATTCGCTGCCTGGAGTGTAACCGGTATGTGAATATACGATATTTCCCTGACCGTCTACAATAAATGTATGCGGAGTGAAGGTTACATTCATTGCACGCTTCAAATCCTGGTTTTTATCGAATACGCAAATAAAGTCCCATCCCGAGCCCGAAGCCATAGAGCGCGCACGAGTAGAAAAACGGCTATCATCTATCGATACAGCAACAACTTCAAAATCTACTTCTTCCTGCCATTCTTCCAACTGATCGTTTATAGCATTCAGCTCCATCAGACAAGGTTTACAGGTTATTCCCCAAAATGACATAATAAACGGCTTACCATTCACTAGTGAAGATATTTCAACAAGCTTTCCATCTGCATCTTCTACTTTCACATTCGAAAGTTTTCCTTGTGCTGCCACTTGCAGGCAACCGCATACCAGGCAAAACACTAATAACAGTTTTCGTAACATAGTAAATTTCCCCTTTTATTTTTTAGAATTAGTACCTAAAAATATTCCGTTCGGAAAGGCTCAGTCAGGCAACAGTCTGTTCTTATGAAAAGAGCCGTTCCAAACGGAATCATCATTTATCTTAAAACGAACATTCGCAATTATCTGCTATACAATCTTATTTCTGTATTTTCTTAATGAAACTACTCTTTGAACAATCTATTGTAACAGACTCACGTTTCAACTTGCGTGCAACATCTGCCGACGGCAAGAATGTCTTAGGCATATTCTTGATTGTTGCAGTCTGATAAGCTGCCCATGGAGTTGTAAGAACTGATTTCTTAGCAACTGACTTCAACGGAGCAACAGATGACTGTAAAGTTCTTGCTCTAGAAGAAGCATCACTGCGTGATAAAGTCATATCTCCAGTTCCATAATATGTACTATATACATTATTATTATATGTACCTATGAACGAAGGAAGAAGATTCATGCCATTGTAATCGAGAACTTTCACTGCAAGATTATTGTCATCAACAACCTGTACATTAAAGTCACTGTAATAAACTTTTCCGGCAGCACTATCATAACCTGCTACATAATAAACGAATGGTGTATTCCATGCACTCAAAGGCGGAACAGAATAGATATTAGATGCACTCAGGATAATAGCATACAAAGTCTGTCCATTATCTTCTACAGGAATTACTTCGAAGAAGATCTTAGGTCCATAGTCGAAGAACAAATCATCAGCATCAACAGCAGAATAGCTGATATTGTTAAACAAATCCCATGGGCTGGCATATTTGTGCGGGAAGTCACCTTTAAAGCGTCCTACGACACGATTCTTCATCTTATACAGCTCTATTTGCTTTTCACGTGCCTGAATATAGTTTGCTTTTTCTTCTTCAATATAAAGCTTGGCTTCTTCTTCAGTCATGTTCTTCATAGTCATGATTGTCTTGACAAGCTTATCGTAGTCAGCATATTCACCAGCTTCTTCCGGTTCTCTAGAGAACTCAATAGGGAATGTAACAGTTTCAGTTTCTCCATTAGAACCCTGACGGTTAAATGTAGCATTCCAAGTTCCACATAATGCATCCAGAACAGACTGTCCGCCAGCATCAACCGGAGTTCCGAAATCTGCTACTGCCGTAGCTTTTGCCATATAAGGTTCTGATAAATCTTCATCTTCATTGTAAGCCTGTACAACCAGCATATTTTCTTCTTCAGGGAATGAATCAAAATACATTTTATAACCTTCAGAACTATTTATAGCTGTTATTACGTCTGCATCTGTAACATCTAAGCCATAGTTTGTCACATAGTATTTCTCATCCATACCATATTCAGGGCGAAGTGACGCATTCCATTCTGACATAGAGTTTTCTACATAACGGATACCTCTACAGTCACCATTAGGAGCTTTGATAGTATAGCTGACTTTATAAGGCTGATCAGGTTCTACATTGCCAGCAACAGTCAATTCTACATCTGGCTTAGTAGACTCAACAATTTCATACACTTCTTCCTGGAAGCTCTGTTTAGAGTAATCATCAGCAAAGTTACAAGTAATGAACAAATGATACTTCTTACCGATACTCATTCCGGTATATTCTATTTCCTGCGGCTCTACAAGCGGTGTACTTTCATTAAACACCAATGCAGGAACACCTTGTTCACCCACATATTTTTTCATCAATTCATAATCATCTTCCGAAGTCATATATACTCCATAGCTCAGTGCACCATCCGGAGGGGTAATAGCCACTTTCAGTTTAGTTTCGTTCTTCTTCAAGACAGTTACGGTAGCCTTTTTATCTACTTGGTCAGCACTTTGAGCATAAACCATCTGTTTGGCATACATTCCATTGAAAGTAACACCTTCATCTGACCATTCTTCTGTATAGTCGCCAACAGTCGGAGCCAGCGCCTGACTCATCAACATGCCACCGCCATAGTCTACTTCATAGTCCAAATTACCTTCTTCATCAGATTCACCAACAAGGATAACATAAGCTGTACCCTGAGTAACCTGCCATTCTCCCCACATCGGATCATCCGGATCAACCTGAACACCACTGGTTATAGTGATGTCCTGAGGACCACAAGAAACGCCAACAGACGGATTTCTCAAAAAGTCCACATCAGTCTGCATAAACTGATCTTTCATTGAATTATAGTTCAACGCATCGGTAAAAGACCATTTATAATACACACCTTCAGGCATTTCGATATGGAATTTTATTTCATCACGAGTAGCCGAGATAATAGTAATACGTCTTGAATATTCCGGAGTTGTAAATTCAAATCCTTTTACCTGATATTCGGTTCCCACTTTAAAGGCAAAAATTGCCGTATACTTTGTATTTCCATTCAGACCATATAAGTAAGCAGTATTCTTACCATCCTGAGCTGTAAATATGCCGTTACCATTTTCCTTTTCAGCATTGGCAAACATAATCTCTCCGTCAGGGAAGTCAGATTCGGAAACACTTCCTTCTTCTACTTGATAAGTATAAGTTTCTACCCCTTTTAAATTCAAGGAAATAGTAGCCGAAGTCGCATAAATGGCACTACCCTCATCTCCTTTCTCACTCTCAATCTCAATAGTTACTTCTGAGCCTGGACCTTCTCCCGGAGTCACCTCATTATTGTCATCGCTACATCCTCCTAATACCAAAAGGAATAACATCGATAAACAAAAGGCCGAAAATTTAAATTTCTTCATAAAAAAGAATTTTAATTAATTAATATAAATCAAAAACACTCTCTCTACAGAATCTTATTCTTATATAATAAGCCTTCTTTTTACTAACTAATTGTTGTTAATCGAGATGCAAAAATAACCAAGAGATTGGAAAAATAAAATAAATTATGAAAAAAGTACGAAATATTATTGCACAATCAAACATTATAATAAGAGGTGACATATTATTAATTATACACACATAAAGAAGATAAATCATACCGTTTTGATACAATAAATAAACACATAAGCAAAAAACGACACATCAAAACTTTACAAAATTTGTTAAATACCAAGATAGAGTATCATTTTACTTTTTTAATAAAATCATCTTAAATCTTTTAAGAGTTTAAAGTATTTACAAAAAGCCATAGTGTTAAAAAACACTAACTGAATTGTTATACAATATTTATAAACACATATTCTACAAACATTCGTAGAAGAATTCTGTTTTTATCTTTACTTTTGTCTTATACAAACGGCAGATTTTACAACATGGAAAAAGAGAAACGAATACTAGTAGGAATGAGTGGAGGAATTGACAGTTCCGCTACCTGCATTATGCTACAAGAACAAGGTTATGAAGTTGTAGGTGTGACTATGAGAACCTGGGATATACCTTCCCACTTTTCAACTCCGGAACAAGAGCAACCCAACGAAATATTAGAAGCAAAGGCTCTAGCCGAACGTCTGGGTATAGAACATCATGTTGCCGATGTCCGCGAGGAATTCCGCAATGTCATCGTACAATATTTTATCGACGAATACATGAAGGGACGTACTCCCAATCCTTGCGTCATGTGTAACCCGCTGTTTAAGGAACGCATCTTATGCGAATGGGCCGACCGTACCGGCTGTGCACAGATTGCCACAGGACATTACTGCCGACTGGAAGACAGAAAGGAGCACCGATATATAGTAACCGGTGATGATCCGACAAAAGACCAGTCATATTTTCTATGGAAACTTCCACAAGAGATATTGAAACGTATGGTGTTCCCATTGGGAGGAATGACCAAAACCGAGGTAAGGGCTTACCTCGCAGAAAAAGGCTTTGAAGCCAAAGCCAAAGGAGGAGAAAGCATGGAAGTCTGTTTCATCGATAAAGATTACCGGGACTTTTTGAGAGAACACTGTCCGGATATCGACGAACGAATCGGAACAGGATGGTTTGTCGACAGCAAAGGACTGAAGTTAGGTCAGCACAAAGGTTTCGCCTATTATACTATCGGACAGCGCAAAGGACTGGAAATCGCACTCGGACGTCCGGCGTATGTTCTAAAAATCAACCCTGCCAAAAACACAGTCATGCTGGGAGATGCCGAACAGCTGAAAGCCGAGTATATGCTTGTAGAAGATATAAATGTAATAGATTTACAGGAATTGCTGGAATGCCCCGACCTGTCCGTACGAATCCGCTACCGTAGTCGCCCTATTCCTTGTCAGGTTATCTTACTGGATGAAGGACACCTGCTTGTAAAATTCAAGGCTGAAGCTTCAGCCATCACTCCAGGACAGTCGGCTGTTTTCTATGATAAAGGCCGTGTATTAGGTGGAGGATTTATCGCTTTCCAACAAGGCATAAAGAAACTGATAGCCGAAAATGAAGAAAGAAAGCATGTTTTGTCAAGTACGTGAAGGCACACGAAAAATATGCCGAGAAATCAGGAAAAACTTCTCGACATATTTTTAAAATTTGTACAAAAAATCAAGTACTTTACATGAAGTTTTTGAGGCACTTCAGCATTAGCGGTAAGACTCCGCAAATTCCTTTGATACAGAATTACTTACACTCTTACACACGTCTGCACTGAAATCCATTCCGCAGCGGATGATTGCATCCCAATCCGCTTCCGTCAGTTCGGCAAGATCAGCCCGACGGACACGATATTTCAGCAACCCGTATACCACACCTGCATTAAAATTATCGCCAGCCCCAATGGTACTTACCGCTTTCAGCGGAGTCACCGGATAGTCCTTACATACATGTTTCGTACGCAAACGGACATCACCATCGGCATCGGTACAGATAAAGTTCGGACAGTAGAATCCTACATGATTGCTGTACACCTTATCGGCATCCGGCTGACGGAACATATTCTGAAAATCTTCTGTCGAACCCCTTAAGATATCGGCATACTCAAAGTTCTCTATAATAGTAGGCATCAACTTAATAGCCTCATTAGCATGCGTACTGCGGAAGTTGACGTCATAATATATGATTGCGCCTGCATCATGAGCACGGTCAAGCAACTCTTTTACTTTATCACGCAACACAGGAGTAATAGCAAAATAAGAACCGATCATGATAATATCATCACTCGATATTTCAGGCATATTTACTTCCAGCCTCTGGCGAGGATAGTCTTTATAGAAAATATACTCGGCATCATTCCGTTCGTTCAGAAAAGCCAGCGACACCGGCGACTTTCCCTCCGGGAAGACATTCACATTTGCCGTATCAACTCCGTTTTCGCGCATGTTTGCCAGAATCATCTCTCCCACACGGTCGTTTCCCGTTTCACTGATAAAAGTAACATTCTGTCCCATTCTTCCCAGTGAAATTACAGCGTTATAAACAGAACCGCCCGGGACAGCCGCCTGTGGCTGTCCGTCGCGGAACAGAATATCAAGAATCGTTTCACCTATACCGATAACCTTTCTCATAAGCAAAAATCTGTTTATTTACTCAACGCACGGGAACGCTCGCCCAGATAACCTCCATGGTGGCGCTTGCTATATTCTTCAATAGTAAATCCTGTCTGCTTCATAGTTTCTACCACCAGTATATCTCCGATAACAGTCATGATGGTAGTAGAAGTAGTAGGAGTCATACCCAACGGACAAACCTCGTCCGGATGTCCGGTAGCAAGACAGATATCCGCAGCTTCAGCAAGCGGACTTTCCGGATTTCCGGTAATGACAATCTTCTTCAACGACGGATTCAAACGATCAGCCAAATCGGTCAGTTCCACGATTTCACGCGTTTTACCCGAATTGGATATAAGAAGCAGCAAGTCATTTTCCTGCAAAATTCCCAAATCGCCATGTTGAGCTTCACTGGGGTGAAGAAAAACAGCAGGAATACCCGTAGAACAAAAAGTAGTAGCAATGTTCATGGCAATCTGTCCGGCCTTTCCCATTCCACTGGTTACCAGCTTTCCTTTTTTGCGGTGTACTTGTTCTACAATCAGCTCAACGGCCTTCTCGTATGCATCTGTTACGGGAATATTCAATACAGCCTGTGCTTCACGCTGCAACAGTTCGTGAATAGATGAAATCATATTATGATGAGTTTAGTAAATTAATATTCGAGTAATTGTTTCAGCTCATCGAAAGTGTTGGCCACAGTGAAATAATTTTTCAGCGGGCGATGAGCGAAGTGTTGTGTTTCCAGTCCGGCAAGAAATTCAAGAATCCCGTTCCAGAAACCATTAACATTATAAAATATCACTTTCTTTTCGTGATAACCTATTGTGGCGGCAGCCATGACATGAAATATTTCATCGAGCGTTCCCACTCCACCAGGCAACGCAACAGCCACATCTGCTTCTTGCAGCATGATATCCTTACGGTCACTCAGATTGACAGCACGAAACGTCACATCAAGCAAACCGCTGACAGCCCCCCTTTCTTCCAGCTTGGTAGGAACAACTCCCATTATCATAGCTCCATTTTCTTTTGCAGAGCGGGCAACAGCCTCCATAAGTCCTGTATTCGAACCTCCATAAATGAGCCACTTTCCGGTTTTACCAATCCATGCACCCAGTTCGGAAGCTTTTTCGGCATAAATCGGATCGATGTGATCGGAAGCCGAACAGAATATTGCAATTTTATTCATAATACCTTAATTTATATAATACCGCAAACGGCCAGGAACAGCCAGTGCAGTCTGTAGCGAAGAAAATCAATATACCTGCAAATATCTGTATTTTTTCAGTTACGACAATAAGTATTATTGTATTTTTGCAACGAAAATCCATGCAAAGAAGAAAACTCATGCCATACAATACTTTTATTTTGCCAAACGGACTGCGTATTATCCACGCTCCCAGCCCTACCAATGTAACATATTGCGGATTTGCCGTCGATGCCGGAACGCGTGATGAATTTACCAACGAACAAGGGATGGCTCATTTTGTAGAACACCTTATATTTAAAGGAACCCGCAAACGCCGTGCATGGCATATCCTGAATCGCATGGAAAATGTAGGAGGCGATTTGAATGCTTATACTAATAAGGAGGAAACAGTTATATACAGTGCCTTCCTGAAAGAACATTTTTCCCGTGCCGTGGAATTGCTGACAGACATTGTTTTCAACAGTATCTTTCCCGAGCAGGAAATAGCCAAGGAGGTAGAAGTCATTATCGATGAAATACAAAGTTACGAAGACAGTCCCGCTGAACTGATATTCGATGATTTTGAAGAACTGATATTTCCCAACCATCCGTTGGGGCGAAACATACTAGGTAAACCGGAACAGCTCCGCCAGTTCGGAAGTCAGGATGCACTTTACTTTACTGGAAGATATTACAAGCCTGCCAACATGGTATTCTTTGTTCAGGGGGATATCGATTTCAAACGGGTAGTTCGCACCATAGAAAAAGCTACGGCAGACATTCCTTTTTCAAACGTAGATAATTACCAACGTCAGGCGCCACATGCCTACCTGCCCAAGCAACTCACCCTACACAAAGACACTCATCAGGCACACGTAATGATTGGTGGACGTGGATACAATGCCTACGATGAACGACGAACAGGTCTTTATCTACTTAACAATATCCTAGGAGGACCCGGAATGAACAGCCGGCTGAACGTTTCACTGCGTGAAAAGCGCGGGCTTGTATACAATGTAGAATCGAACCTCACAGCTTACACTGACACCGGAACATTCTGCATTTACTTTGGTTGTGATCAGGAGGATGCCGATTACTGTACCGAACTCGTACATAAAGAACTTAAAAAGTTATGCGACCGTCCGCTTACAGCCACACAACTACACGCTGCCAAAAAACAAATCATCGGACAAATCGGAGTGGCAAGTGACAACTTTGAAAACAATGCACTCGATATGGCAAAATGTTTTCTTCACTATAAGCGCTGCGAAGGTAAGGAAGAAGTATTCCGCCGTATCGAATCGTTGACTTCCGCTCAGTTGCTAGATATCGCCAACGAGATGTTTTCTGCCGAGCGTTTGTCAATATTATCATATAAATGAAATACACACCCGTTTTTATTTGTCTATTTGTAAAATAGAACTATAAAAACAAACAAATATTACAAATTGACAAATAAAAACTTTTGTCAATCGTACATATTTTATAAATTTACCCCGTAGCAAGTTAACAGATTTTATCTATACATAAAAAACATTATGGGGGAAAACGTTATTATACTTGAAATCACATCAGGCATATGCTGCATTCTGACAGCTGTGTTCCTGCATTTTTCTGCCATACCCAGAAATAGTAATAAGAGAAACTATCAAAAAGGATATACATTAGTAAAAGTAGCGTCCCTGGTTTTGGGTATATCGGCGTTGCTGTTTGCTATTGCAGGAGAGTTTATGCCGGCATGCGATAAGCAAGCCTTTATACAGATAATTCTTCCGGTAGAAACTTTGCTGGTCTTCTGGGTGTTTGTATATCCGCTGTACGAAAGAGAGCGGCTCAAGCATTTCCTTAAGCATCAGGCGTTTTATACAGCAGTGCTATGCGCGGCTAATATCGGTTATCTCTTTGTATTAAAAGAATGGGTAGGAGAATGGTTCCACTACCTGCTGGTAGCATGTTATGTGGTTCAGTTCACTTTTTACACCATTATATATATACATATTTCGCGGATTTGGCTGAATAAGAAAAATGCAGACTCCGGGAGCTTCAAAAAATATCCGTTCCGTATATGGATGGTAGCATCTATAATAGGTGTTATGGGAATAGTGGCCGAAGTCTTTCTGAACGAGATCTATTTACAAATATTCACTTTCTGCTATACCTTGTTTTTTATTTCACCGGTATACAGTATCATAATTATAGCATTGTGGCTCCGCAAGATACACCCGTTAAGGAATCGACTGTTAATGAGGATGTTACCGTGAAGCCAGATCCTTCTAAGCCCGAAGAGAAGAGGCATGGACAAGGAAGTGATGTCATTAAAGAAAAAATTACAATCTGGGAGCAGCATAAAGGCTATCTCCAGCTGAGTGTTACCATTCAGGATTTGAGCCGTGAGATAGGAATAAACCGTACATATTTGTCAAATTACATAAACGAAACATACCAGAGCAACTTCAACGGATGGCTAAACGACCTCCGCATTGAAGAGGCAAAGCAAAAGATGCTTTCATCTCCCGAAATAAACCTGAGCGACCTTGCTGAAATGGTAGGTTTTGCAGATCAGGCACATTTCAGCAAGCAGT
>ENA-UEOO01000390-UEOO01000390.1-human-gut-metagenome-genome-assembly--contig:-NODE-390-length-15780-cov-141.884035_pt1 | contig 15780 bp, 14 predicted proteins | sample MGYA00242888_ERZ507892 | MGnify/ENA primary metagenome ERZ507892 (study PRJEB26167, sample SAMN06115415) | human gut metagenome | host: Homo sapiens | place: China:Sichuan | collected 2015-02-04...
AATGAAGCCCTGCAGCTTACTTTGCTTTCGCAAAATACTTCCATAGCGGAGCCGCCATCAGGCTTTGCCAGATTTCTCCCTTCTCCAGCATTTCCATCACTTCTTCTCTTGAGAAGAGGCGAATCTCGATATCCTCAGCCTGGTCTAGATGCTGAACATCCATGCGCTCCACATCCGTAGCCAGATAGCAATGGGTAAGATTGGTATGAGTGCTCGGATTAGCCGAAATCGTCATCCACTTCTGCCAGTTTCCGCCTCCGAATCCAGTCTCTTCCATCAGCTCTCGCTTGGCAGCCGCCATCGGGTCCTCGCCCTTCTCTATCACTCCTGCGCAGAGTTCATTCACAGTCTTACCTATCGCATAGCGATACTGGCGCACAAATACGAACATTCCGTCCTTCGTAATGGCGATGGTGTTCACCCAATCAGGATATTCCAGCACGTAATATTCATCGATAATGGCTCCCGTAGGCAATTCCACCTTATCCACTCGTGCCGTGAGCCAAGGCTTCTCTATCAGATACTTCTGCGAGAGCGTCTTCCATTTCATATCTTTATCAGCCATTTTCTTACTTCATTTAAAAAACTGGATTTTCTTTATTTTAATTGATGGTGCAAAAGTACGAAAAAAGATTGAAAGGATAAAAATATTTCTATAAAAAAGACAGTTTTTCAATTATTTTTGTTACTTTTGCAGAAATAGTATATCTAAACTGATAATAGAAAGAATTGAAACGTAAAGACATCATGGCAGAACATCTTATTATAAAAGGAGAAACGAAGGAGGAACTTTACGCTACCCTCCTCCCACAGATCAAGTCGCTCATAGAGGGCGAAAACGACATCATCGCCAATATGGCGAATATTTCAGCGTGCATCATGGACACCTTCCACTTCTGGTGGGTGGGCTTCTACCGGGTCATCGACGGAACTCTTGTGCTGGGTCCTTTCCAGGGACCGCTGGCCTGCACCCGCATCAAACGGGGTAAGGGAGTTTGCGGAACGGCTTGGGATAAAGCGGAGACCATCGTGGTAGAAGATGTAGAGAAATTTCCAGGTCACATCGCCTGTAGCAGTGCCTCCCGTTCAGAGATTGTCGTACCCGTTATCCGAAACGGTGAGGTGATCGCCGTACTGGATATTGACAGTGAACACCTCAATACCTTTGATGACATTGACAAGGAATGGCTGGAGAAAGTGGCAGAATTATTTGCTGCCAAAGCGCCATCCCAAGCCTAGCATCAGATTGTTAGGAGTCTTGAAATCCACCAGACTGTAGCCGATGTGCAGCATGACACGTCGGCTCACATGAATCTTCAGGGCAAGCACCTCATATACTCCCTTGAAGTCGTTGCGATTGCCAAGCAGATAGGTTCCGGCACCGAAGTTGATGCTGAAATAAGGCATGGCAAACTCGCCACGAGCCGAAAACCCCAGACCAGCCTGGGTACTAAACTTATGATTCACATCCTCGCCCCAAGGATCATTCTCCCTGCTAGCCGAACGGTCGTACACACCATCAAGCGAAGCACCCAAACTCAGCCACGGGTTCAGCCGATACATCGGGTTTACATTGAAGCCCATCACGGCATACTTGCCATCCAGCAGATAGCTCGACACACCATCATGTGCTATACCCTGCTTCCATGCGCCATACAATACCACATCCGTGTAAAGTCCACGCCTATCCGGCAGCTTCTCCCGCTCTACCTTCGGCACAGCCAATGGTTGTCGGTTGATGTAATAAGCCAGACCCAATCTTATGCCGCCTGTGTTAAGTCCCATGTTAGGATAAGTGGTGTTGCCATTAGAGAAATGAGTCAGCGAAATACCGGCATTCAGGTCGAGATATTTCGAGAGCATCCACTTCATATACAAATCAACATCAATATATGCCGTTGCCTTTGAGCCAATCACCTTGTTTTCAGGATTATTCAGCTCGTCATAGGCATTCCATCCGAACGCCATACCCAGGTTCCACTCATAGTTGAGCGACACCCTGCGGGATAGGTTCACAATCGGTGCCCCCTGAAACAGATACACGGATATCGGGTTCGCCAGCCACTGGTTAAACTCATGTCTAGCCAGACCCACACCCTGGTATACCCCCTGATAGATGGAGCCAGGTCTCACCTCCTCCCTATTCATGAAGGCATATTTCAACGTAAATGTCATGTCGTGATTCATCGTCCGGGCCTCATCATTTCCTCCACGCAGAAACTCGTTAGTATGAAATATGGTAGATGGCACCGCATCCAGTGCGATGCGGTGTATAGTCTTGCAGCTATCCTCCTGCGAGGAGGCCGGCAACGCCATAGCAGCAAGCATGGATATAACCAATAAACTTAGTTTCATCATTCTTTCCAACACTCCACTATTAATCATTAAGAATGTTTCTCTCTCCAAACCTCCTCTGCTAAATATTTTTCGCTTCGACAATGCAGGTCGGCAACCCCCTCCTCCATCAATTGTATCGTTTCTGAATTATAAAACATATCCATCGCATCATCTAATGATACGTTATACATCTCACTAATTTCAGATATAATTCTAGCGAACTTTGCCTCCAGTATAGCATGCCAACCTTCATCATGCAATATTATATTGTTTGTCATAATCTTATACTTTCTTTAAATACTAAACAATTATCTAATAATTTCTGAGAACGAACACATAGTTGATTTAAACTCTCATGGGGCTAGCACTCCTTTCTCTTTCATGAAATCAACAAGATCCTCCATCAGATACTCCTTGCTAAAAGTATGGAGCACATCATAGCTTGGGATAATATAATCAGTAAGTATACCAGAAGTCTTTAGACGCTGATATACATCACGAGCATTCAATCCCAATCTGCGAGATAAGTTGCCTATGCAATATGTTACAAAATCAATATTATCACTATTCATAACTTCAGTTTTTTACAAGGCTACTGCCACCCTCCTTACCTTAGCCAATCTAGCCATAAAAGTAGTATCACTTTTTGTAGATTGCAAATTATATCTCATCTGCATTTTCAACAAAGGCTCAGCATTCACTCCAAGTGCAGCCTCAAAGAGTAGAGCTGTTTTTTCCGTCACAGGGCGACGTGCATTCAGAATTTCGTTCAGAGCAGAATAGGCAATACCCATTTCCTCAGCCAACTGTCGCTGAGAAATTCCACGATATTCTATCTCATCCTTCAGAACATCTCCAGGATGCGTAGGAAAAGCCGGAGTCATATCGTTTGCCCGCATTTCCTTTATTGTTTTTTTATCGTTGCTCATAACTACATTATTTATAATAGTTTGATGTTGCAAAGATAATATATAAATTCGATATTCACAAATTTTGTGAAGGAAACTTTTGCTAAACAACTATAATTGTGATTATCTATGTTAAAAATCATAAGATTTGATTACTTCCCGACTTGCAACTTAGCCCTTTTCATGAAATATGTCACAATATCTATTTTGCAAGTCTTTGTTTTCAAGATATTTAGTTTTGGTGACCTTCATCTGATGAACCCCACCAACTTTTCGATTCTACCAAGCATAAACTAGAAGAAACGGTGAAGGCTACTGATAAGCCTCCACCGTTTGTCACTTTATTTCTTTGCTCTAACGAATATATAACATTACCTATTTTATATCACCCTAACCTCAGGCATCCTTATCTTAAACTCCGGATCAATATAATGACACTGTTCCTTGATAATACCACGACGATAGACTGCTGGTTGCAAACAATAAAGGTCAAATGCTTCTTTATCTACATCCTCCACTTTCTGCCATTGAGGGAAAAGTAGCTTCATGTAAGCAGTAGCAATGCGCTTAATAGCCTTAGAATCACGAACATCAGACTTCGCCTCAAATTCCACTAATTCATCAAATAACAATCCGTACGAATTCTGAATACGCATAGTATGCATAATTTCTGAAAAATACTCCACGTTGATAGTCCATCCCTTGAATATCATACTGTCATTGACACGAGGAAGCTTCCAACCCTCAATGAAACTATGAAAGCGATCAAGCAAAGCAGATTCCTTAAAGTTGTTTGGCAACGTATCAAAATAATTGGGCGAAATTGGCAAACGATTGGCTGACAATGGTATATTACCCATTAACATCAATCCGCACTCTGATGTAAACTCATTGTTATCTATTGTTGTCTTTCCACTTTCCAAGTATGATTTCAATGCTGCTTGAATCTCTGCAGGTTCCTGAAAGATGATGGTTTGAATTTCATCAAAAACGGTGAAGTCATGATTTTTAATAATGCCATTTTGCTGCTTTTGCTTATCATAAAACAACTTGGCACGAGTAACTTTACCACCACTCACAAGCCAACCATATTTCGACAAGTTTCCAAATACATATGATTTTCCCGTTCCTTTTGGAGCTAATTCTATTACATTCAAACGAGGCTCAACAAAAATTAACAGACGAGATAGAAACTCTATTTTCTGAGTTATAGAGGTAAACCCTTCTGGATCATATTCCATCGCCGACAATAAAACATCAATCCACTCATTTATGTCAAAATACTGACGAGCTTCACGAAGATACTCTATATCAACAGAACTATAAGGTTTGAATGGTTTAAAGTCAACCATACGAACATGGTTTTTATCACCTTTACTATTATCATCTGGCAACAAGCAGAGTTTTACAATACCCCATTTCTCACCATCAACCAATTCACCCGGATGTTTAGCATACACATAATCAGGAATGATTCCCTCTTTTTGCTTAATACCATAATCAGGAATTGCGAACTGCTTTACTCCTTTTATCAAATCAATATAGATAGAAAAACGAGCCAGCAATGTTACCTCCTTGCCTGCTAGAATATCATCCTTAACAGTACCTCCATTAGCAGGTATCACCTTATCTAAGAAAGCATTAAGGCCTAATGTATCTATTTCACCGGTACTGATATTCAAATATCTTTTCAAAAGATAATCCTTTACAAATGAAGGTAAATTGCGACCTGCAAAGATACTATTAGTTGCCTTAGGATCCTTATATATTGACATAGCAGAGAAATACTGTCTTATTTTCTGCTGTAATTCTTCTTTCATACTTTTCGGTTTTAGAAATCAAACAAATCTTCTTCTTGAGCAGCTTTTTTCCAGAGAATAGAACATCTATCTATCACCTTATCCCCCACAAGCACACTCAATTCACTGTCATTTTCATTAGCTTCAAGTGGAGCTGTCATAAACTCATCCATACCCAACTTTGTCAATGGATATGATTTGTTGTTATAGACAACATAAGGAATATCAGAAGTTGACAATCCTTTGATTCTAAGTCTGACTTGCGGATTGACAGTTGTCAATTCTTGTGAAAGAACTACCACACTCCAATGGTTGTTATTTGGATTATTCGAAATCACAAATATTGGTACCATTACTTCTTCTGGTGTACAGCCTCCATGAATACCTTGGTCTCTTGGAACCTTATTGCATAAAGACTTATGATTCAATGCACAAACTGTATTTCCATCTTCTAAGATAAAATAGTTTTTGTCATTGGTAGCCTTTCCTATTTTACATACTGCCAATCTACCATGATGATCAGAATCAAAACCTGCCAAGTTCAAGCCACCTTGCAACTGTGAGAGATAAGTCAATCCATGATCACTGACTATAGCAATTTTCTTACCAGCATACTTATTTATAATGCTCTCAACCACATCTTCCACAATCCTCATTTCTGATATGATGGTGTTAGGATAGCGATTACTAGACTGATGCGACATAGAATCTAAATCACCCACTTTCATTGTTTGGATATCAACGTCAGACAAATGTTGTAATTCTACCTTGTTCACCTCTGTTGTAGTTGGCAACAAAGCTCTTGCTACCATTACTTCATTGAGATAGATATTGTCTTGCTGATGCTTTGCTAAGATAGCTTGAATAAATGGAATCCATTCTACGCCCAAACCATCTATCCAATAATACACATCAATATCATTACGACCAGCCAACAAAAAACGAGTAGTCTTTAGCGATTGATACCAAGTATCGAAAGCCACACTATCTGCATTATGCTCCGAAATTGCAGTTTTGATTTCGTCAGTATAAATGTTACCCAGTTTTGCCTTCTTATACTCATCTATATACGAAGAAAGCCACATACAGTTAGGTGTCAGCATAGGTTGAACTTGCATATAGTCAAACAATTCCGGAAAGAAATCTTTGACTTCATTTACAGATATGCATTTCTTACCTAACCAAACTATGGCCAGTTCTTTCTCCTTAAAAGTTATACCAGAAAAATATTTAATGGCTTCATGAACTCCACTCTGCTTGGCAATATTTTCTAATCGATTACCAATAATAACCTCTATATTTTCAGATAGTTGTACATAGTGCTTTGCCGCCTCATTCAAACAGAATCTACGTTCTTCCATCTCAGTCTTAACAGAAGTAATATGCATAGCTATCTCTGTAAACAAATCAGCATTAGTATAATTCGTCAGCTTTGACAAGCAAGCAGTTAAGTACCCGTCAGTTTGATTCATCAATTTATAGCAAGAGCATAGCAACCATCTATCAAAATTACTGCTATGAGCAAACCATATCTTCAAAAAGGATTTATAAGACGTAATCTCATTTACATCAAAATAATGTTGGACGAAAGAACATAAATCGAAATTCTTTGTCAAATCAATCTGTTCTGCCAAAAGTTTCCAATTTTCCTCGTCACTCTCCTGATACAACATATCCCCAAATTCCAAATGCAGTCCCAGTTTCAAGAACTCAAACGCATTCTTTGGACATACATAGCTGAAAGCATTATCTGGCTGAGCAAATTTGGCATTGGCAAAAATTGAATCAGACGTACTAATGATGGTCTTACGCTTATGTACTTCTGTATTCTTCCAAATACTCAGCCATTCACTTACAGAATGTACCACATTGGCTTGCTCTTCAACATGCTTTACTCCATAACAAGAATCATCATCAACAAGAACCATCGTATAGTTCTCCCCTATCGCATTCTCATCATGCAAATGCCAAACATTTATCTGAGTATCATTTTCAAAAGTACTCATTTTTCCCTCCAAACCGATAATAGGAATGTAGATCCTCTGTTGATTCTCCACTCCTTCTACGGATGCTTCAATCGACTTCATGGTTTTGATTAAAGCATCAAAGGTATGGCTTGACTGATTATCATAAAATCTAGCTAATTCAGAAAAAGGAGTAATGACGCTATCACGACCACGAAGAGAAATAATATAGTCTGCAATATGCTCACTCAATTCTTGATAAGTTATCATCAAGTCTGGATAATCATGATCTATCCATTTATCCACACTCTGAACCGCAACTCCACATTCTTCAAGCATATACATCACAAACTCAAAGCTATCATGGAAGTTATCAAACAGCACAAAACGGATTGGGTAGCGGTTTGCCGTAGCCGCTCCCAGTCCATTAATATTCTTATCTTCCTCTATAAGAGCCTTCAGTTCTTCAAAGGAAGCAATTGTTTTAAATCTATCGTCATCCAACATGCTTTATTATGATATTAAGGGTTTGTTCATCAGCATTTTCACACAAGTCTTTCAATAACTCACGCATCATCTGACTAGAAGCCAACGGCATCACTTTTTTAGCTACATCGCTTCGCTTCATCTTCAACTCTTGCGTTTCTCCTTGCGGATCTGCTGCCAGTTTAGAATTCTCTTGTCCATTGCCATCGGTATTCATCCAAGCAGGGGTTGCACCAGATGTTTCACCTTGTTGCGCAGCCGCACGCTTGAACTTTTCTCGCTCTTCCTGATAACGCTTTCCGTTTTCCTCACGAAGACGTTGTTGCTGCTGTGCCAAACGCCAATTCTTGAGAGTATCCTCCACTCCACGTTCCGTCCAAAGTCCAATAGTTCCTTCCAAATGTCCTTCCAAAAATTGCTTGGCCTCAGCAAACTCAGGCTCTGTCATATTGATATATTCCAGAGTCATGACATAATTTTTGAAACCAGTCTCAAAGTTATTGGCAGATTCGAGCAAGAGGTTTCCCAAATCTATATTGTTCTTCAATCCTTCTGCAACTCTACTCATAAGCTGAGGATTCTTAACACTTTCAGAATCGGTAATTACCTTGATGATCTCATCAATCAGTTCTCTATTCTCGTCAGAACACTCTGGCACATATTTCAAAGACCAAAGAGGATAACCAACACTAGCAGAATACTCATGAGTCATAGCCCAACGTGCATCTGTCAAACTACTAACATCAGAATACCCAGGAAGTCTATCTAATTTAAATCTCTTTATTAGATTTTTTGTTATGCTACCAGCTTCCTTACTCTCAAACATAAAGTTGAGTTTGGTAGAAGTCTTACCACTTTCCCAAACCTTGAACATCTCTACAATATCATCAACTAAATGTTTAGCTGTTCTCGGCTTACCATTAGTATCAAATATTTTACCTACATATTTACGCATGGCAAATGCAACCATCGCCATTGGACCATAAGACTGGAATAATCCATAAGGTGGTTTTGTCAAATCTAATAGTTTTTCACCCAAATTAAAGACTTGATTATTTGTCCTATATCTCTTCAATACAGAATCTATATAATTCGATACTTTTTTCAAAGGATGTTCCTCGCCTACATCTTGCTTCCATTCAAGGTTATCATCTAAGCTATCCTGGAAAAGATATTCAACATGCTTGGCTTGTGGCACCAACTTGTCATACACTTCTTGCTTCGTATTATAAGACAATACAGAATCCACAGTTGCCTTTACGGATGCTTTTTTCCAATAAGTATTTGAATTACGCATTTGAATCAGCATCAAAGACTCCAAACCTGCCGTAAATATCTTTGGCGCAATATTCGTATTTAAAGCAGATGCAATTTTACTGCTTGAGATAACTCCCTGTTCTGAATGTAAATACCAAGTTATACTTCCACTCCGTATTTCACTCATCCAATTAGAAATCATCTCTTCCGAATTCTTGGAATATGTTTCCTTTTGATCTGCAAGTCCATGCTTTTGGGCACAAGTTGCATTAGCTTGATATTCGATGAAACGCTCATATTTCTTCTCGTCCATTGGTGTTTCCACGACAAAGAAACAAATTTTCTGAAAACGCTCATCTTTTACAGCTTTTTCTACTATAGCTTGGAGTTCTAGAAGTTCCTGCTTTGTTCGTCCTACAAATATTGCTAAAACCACAGAATAAGATAGAGCTGTTCGAGCAAAATTCTCTAACTTATTCAGCAGCACATATTCATTACTTGACAAAGAGAAAAACTTAAAACTCACCTGACGTGTAGCCTTCAAAAGCCATCTATCTATCATTGCATTAGCAACACCTCCATAGGCAATAACCTCATCAGTATAGAGGTATGTTGTCTTTCGCAAATCGTCCTTTATGCCTTGAATTTCATTGGATGGAAGAGCAGTGTACAAGATAGAGTAATTGCCATCAGGTTGTCTTTGAATAATGCCCTTTTCATTAAAGTAAGCTAATATGGCATGAACATTATCATACAACATTGTACCCTCAAACAACTTGAGGATATTTTCTTCACTTGGAGTTACACTTGACTCATTGGCTATATTATTCAAAGCATTCAACAGCAAAACACCTTTGAATACAGCTAAATACTCATTACCCTGTGCTTCTACTGTAACATGATTCGAATTAAACCTTTCCGTAACGGCACCAAAACGCACAGAATCACTTTCAAAATACTCTTGAACGTAATCCCATAGATAATCCGAAGTTATAGTTTCCTTATTTGCATAGGCCTCTTCATCATCAAAGAATGCCTTTACTTCATTGCAAGCCAAGAACTCAAATACACTTCTACTTGAAGAACCTGCTTCACGAGCAAAATAGGTTGCCAAGTTTGCTGTCGCAGGGTGCAATGGGAACAAATTAGACAAATCAGCTTTTGTCTGCGATGGATCTGTTGACGAACTAGAAAACTCCGTTAACAATTCATCCAAGATAGAACAAAAGTACTGGCGATGCAGTTCGTATTTATCCCTGTCTTCCACTTTAAATTTCTTGGACATAATTCTAAAAGCTGAAACTGTTTCCATATTGTATGTAACATAATGGTAACGTCCCATAGTTTGGGTTCTTTCAGCCTCCTTCAGTGAGTTCAATGCAGAAGGATGAGACAAAAACAAGAAATACGAGTCATTCTCAGGGCTCATCATTGCTTCTGCTATATTCTGCAAGATTTTAAGCAACTGAACGCCTATATCAGAGCGCACAATATCAGTAAACTCATCCCATATAATTAACAATCCTTTATACGTTCCTTGCTTACGCAATTCCCCCTGCACTTCAAAAAGCCAGTTTTGCAAGTTTGCAGTTTGAAGAGGAATACTATAACCTCCATTCCGTAATGCCATACGCATCCTATCCAGCACCTCAGTATCACAACTACGGAGTCTCGACTTCAACTTATCCGTACTTGGAGCTACGCTTCTCAATTCATCATTATTCTGAATCAGCATTTTCCAAAATGCTGGTTCATTTTCAATATGTTGAATATAATTATCAAAGTCTGTTTGCACGGTAATAGAGATACCTTCCTTTTTCAAGGCATTCTTTACCTCTTTTTGTAATTGCAGGGACAAGTCTGCCTCATGGGCAATATCTTGTTGTCCATATAAGTTAACAGGAAAAAGACGAGTATCATGGCGCAAGTTCATCAAGGAATTTCTTAACAAGTCGTATTTCGAGTCATGATATTCCTCATCTACGTATTCTGTTATCTTATCAATAGAATCACACAATAAATGCTTCAAGACAGCACCTGCATGACTTTTACCAGAGCCATAAGTACCTGCAATCCAAATAGGCTTATGATTGTCAGCATCATTGTTACGAACAGCACTTATCGTCTTTCGTAACAAATCATTAAATTGGTCATTCGCTATAAAGGATTTCCAATCATCAGGTCCTTCATACTTAATATTGTAAGCTGGTTTCATTGAACGCAGCGTTACGATGTCATTATATTTAGTCGCCATAAATTTTATTTTACATTAAATGTTTCAAAACATCAAAGCAATCAATATCATCACGCAGAGTGATGCTATCCAGCCCCATATTAAGTTCTGCTATCAAGAGACGATCTTTAGCCGAGTTTAAATTTCTCAGTTTTTTAAAGAACACCTCCTTACCAATACCAAACTCTTTAAAAGGTCCCTTACGACAAGTTTCATTATAGAAGTCTGACACACGTAACGCCTTCACTCCATTAGCTTTAGAATACTTGTATAGAGAATATGCAATTGCCACATCTGACACACTATCATGCGCCATTCTAAGATAATTATTCTTTCCTTGTACAACACCTTGCCCCATATCCTCACCTATTGGAGAATACTTGAAAACCTGCAACAATGCCCCCATAGAATATACTACAGAAGAACGAGAAAAACTTGCCCCAAATGCTTCCATTGCCAACTCATCCAATAAAGGCTTCGCAAATGTTTGATTTACCTTAATTCCATTTACGTACCAATCAATAAGTGCATTATTATGAACAAGATTAACCCAAATAATCTCCCATATTAAATCACTCTGGTCTATGTAATTTTCCGAACAAAAAGTTCCCAACTCTGTTAGCTTACATTTAGAGTCAATAAACTCTGCATCTTTAAGCCAAGCCTTAAAGCTGTCAACCTGTTTATTACCCAAAGAATTACATGTCCAAAAAGACTCTGGATCACTCAAAAATTCCTCCACCCATTCTTCATGGATTCCAAACGTTCCATATTTGGAAATGCTTCCAACCTTGCCTTTATCTTCCATATTAGTTATTAATGAATTTGCTACAATACAGCCATTATCATGAAACATCAAGCATTTATGACAATGTACACATTTATCTTTATTAATGTTCACCGAAGGATATACTGACAATGCACCTGTTGGGCACTCAACCTCACAACCTTCACAGTTAATACAATACGCACTCTTATAGACAACTCGTTTTAACAAGGGTACCAACTGAGGGTCCGTAACATTTGGTACCGTAAAAGTATAATTTTCCTTATCAGTATATTCTATATCAAACTTATAAACTTTATCTTTAACCTTTAATTCTCCATTTATTTTTTTGCCTTTTTCCTTTGTATTAAATACACCAAGAACAGGCAACCAGTCTATAATCTGCTTATGCCCTCCAATAACTTTTGCTGAAAATTTTGGAGTAAGCGATTTAAACAAAACCTTTGTACGAGTTGTTTCCAAATTTCGACCACTCGCACGCAATTTCCATTTTCTTTCTTTGATATATTCGTCTAAGTTGGGAATCCGCCTTTGCTTAGCCATATCAATAATTCTATCCAAAAATGGAGACAATTTGGAATGATATGTTCTATTTACAATCATATCATCCCAAGGAGAAGAGAATGGACAAATTACGCATCCAACTCTTGGTTTACCTAATCGATAGGCCTCATTAATATAATGCCCATACTTGAAAAGGTATAAAAATATCTCTGTCGTATTCCAACGTAGAATAGGACGAGCATTTATTACAGTGGAATGTTTTACTCCCCTACCAATTCTATCATAGTTAGAACGCATCTGACTTTCTTCTGCACGAACACCTTCAAAGGCCAACACCTTTAATTGCTTATTATCTTGTCCTTTCATGGTTCTATACAAAGGAGCAGTCTTCATGATAGCGCAGCACCAACGATGCTTATCACTAGGCGTACCTATCTTATCCCAATAGTTTAAAACACTATCGTGATTACGAGCCAATGAAAATTTTAAATCAGGAAACTTCTCCTTATATTGCTTTTGAATCTTATCGTATAGTTCCAAAGAAGGTGGCAACTCATAGCCTGTATCACTATAAATCACCTCAAAATCGGTACTTGGAATTGCACGGGTACACAAGTCAAGTACAACTTGCGAATCCTTGCCTCCAGAAAAAGAAGCAATAAACTTGTCTATTTTTGTCGTCTGATAAACACGTTTTCCTGCATTATTGGCTTCCTCCAATGGCATGATATCAAATGAGTCACAATCCTCTTTAACAATCGCCATTTTTTTCTTGGTCTTTTTTTCTGCTTTTTGGGCTAAAGCCTCAAAGTCTAATGTGTTAGCAGATGCAGCCTGTACGGTTTTACGAGCACGTGCATACTGTTCGTATGTCTCGTGAATAAACTCAATCGCCTCACTTTCCAAGAGGAACATCTTATCCTTGTTGCGTTCCAACATGGTATCAACATCGATAGGTTCCAGCGCCAATTGCTCACCAGCTGGTTGCAATATGATGGTAGCCGCATCATAGATGTTAGCTCCCTTGGCTTCGAAAACCAACTCGCCCTTATAATAATACTGCTTATTGATAGCCCAAAGAAGAGGCTCTTCGCAATGAGGATACTTCCAACCAAGTTTGTCTAATCCTAAGAGATCAAGTTCTTCATAGAACACGGGTCTTGGAGATGTACCCAATACACCTTCTACAATACGTGAGTGCAACCTCACTCCATTCACATCCTTGTCCCATGTTACTTTATACACTTAAGTTTTCCCTTTCTTTTGTTTTTAATCCGTAGAATCCCCAAGTGCGGAAAATGCCTGTTTAAGTTTAATTAGTTCACCTTAAGAAAAAAAGCGTGGGATTCGCCTGTTGCCCATCCCACGTGCCGAGGCCTTCGCATTGCCCATACAGTAAGAACGGACAACCGCAGAAAGCCCACGCATGACATATATCATCCCATGCGTGGGCAGCCGCAAACAATACATGTATACGACAACACACGGCAGGGTATAATATACCTACCGTGAACATCTACCATTGCCTTGTTCTTTGACTGTATTTGTAAGTTGCGAAGTTACGGCACGTCAAAGACAAGCGTCAGATAAACGCTCTATTTCATAAATAGTAGCACCCACCCACTCAGCCCTTCGGGCTTTCTGCAAGAGAATGCAACTGCAAAGGTAATGATTATTTTTGAAACTAAAGCATCTTTATTCAACAAAATACAGATAAATTTGTTTTTAGATGCTCAACAACATAAAAAAGTCTCATTTCCGAAGCGAAAATGAAGCATAATATACTACCTGAAGCATATATAAAATCAAAAGAAGCTACAACAAGACATTAAATCTCACAGGCTCCTCGCCTGTACGTAATTTGTACGTTTTCATAAAGCATCTTCTGCATCTTATCAACATAAGTTTTTTCTACAAAAAAGTCTCATAGTCTCATTTTTGCCCTCAAAATACCAATTATCTTTCTGATGATTAACAACTTAACATCAATGACACTTCTTGAAAAATGGGGCAAAAAGTATCATCAATGTATCATGGAAGTATCATCATATTATGGTTGTACAACTAAAAGGTGTATAGTTGTACGACTATAAAGCTACGATTGTACAACTATAGGGTGTATAGTCGTACGACTAAACAGGTTATAACCGTACAACTAAAGGGGTTATAGTTGTACGATAACAAGGGGTTGCCACTAAGCTCGACAGAGGTACTGACTGCAGTCAGCAGACCTGCTGACTAGGCTCGGCAGAGGTGCTGAGCCTAGTAGCAACAGTTGGGAAAATACTTGATTGCACCCGAGAAGATACTTACTTCAACCCAAAAGGATACTTACTTGGACCCAAAAGGATGCTTACTTGCACCCCAAAAGATACTTACTTGAACTCCAAAAGCCGTTTACTTCAACCTCCTATCATCATTCCTTCTTTCTCAAACGATAGATCGTAACAGGACCTTCTTTGGTAGCATACATTCTGGCTGCCGGTTCCTCACAGAGATCATTCAACACCTTATTGGCATGATAGCGGGTGACACCGAATTTGCGAATTATATCCTTCACCTTGATATATCCCTGCTGCTGGCAAATCTCCACAATGTCGGCAAACTCCTGATCCGCCTCCTTCGGAGCAAATTTCACATTCCAATACTGGCGACTACAACCGTTAGAACGACGTTTCAATCTTTCCAGGAATTCCTTCGTGGGCTGAATTTCCAAACCGCAGACAATCCCAATCTGATAAAGACATTCTTGTGCTTCAGCGTCATAATGCTCTGGACATCAATATTTGCCACCAAGTTCCTCACGCCTCTTATCGGTGGCGAGGTGTATAATCCAGGAGGCGGACATGGAGAGTACTGTTGCCAGTGGCTTGAGAATGTTGTCGGACTGCCGGATGGCTAACCCAACTAACGGGAGGATCAAAAATGAAAAAAGTTATAGCTCTTATGCTGTCTCTTGTGATGGTTCTGGGCCTGCTGGCTGGCTGCGGTAACAAGCAGAGTGACAGCGACAAAAAGAAAGATGAAAAAGATTGTATTGGTGTGTATTGTGGCTATTATGGCTACTGCTGCACAGGCGCAGATTTATGTAGGTGGAACTTTGGGTTTCAGTTCTGTTAAGACTGAAAATAGTGATGCCGAATTAAAGACTACTACTATCAAGCTCTTGCCTGAAATAGGTTATGAACTGGATGAGAATTGGTCGATTGGTACAGTTGTGGGGTATCAGTATAGCAAAACGGGCGATTTGAAGACCAACACTTTTACCATTGCTCCTTATGCTCGCTATTCTTTTCTGCAGAGTGATTTAATCAAATTATTTGTAGATGGAGGATTCTGCTTTTCTACAGCTAAAGTAAAGGGAAGCGATGCTGCAAATTCTTGGAACATTGGTTTGAAGCCGGGATTGGCAATTAAGCTGTCTGACCGTTTTTGTCTTGTTTTGGATACTGACATATCGAAGCCCTTCCTTTATTTTATTAGTTGCACATAAATTTATCAATGT
>ENA-UEOO01000392-UEOO01000392.1-human-gut-metagenome-genome-assembly--contig:-NODE-392-length-15722-cov-7.738191_pt1 | contig 15722 bp, 9 predicted proteins | sample MGYA00242888_ERZ507892 | MGnify/ENA primary metagenome ERZ507892 (study PRJEB26167, sample SAMN06115415) | human gut metagenome | host: Homo sapiens | place: China:Sichuan | collected 2015-02-04...
AAAAGGATATTTCATTAACTGATTTTCACACCTTGATGCTTTCTCGTTTTTGAGAATCACGGTAGCAGGAGGTATCTTTGTGTCAGTTAAATAAATCATTAAACCATCATACAAACACAAAAGATTATGACAACTGGAATTTTAAAGTATCGGCTCGTGGAATTAAAGTACCCCATCAATGACCCTGAAACTCCTGAAACAAGATGGTACGCCCGTGCCGTACAAGACCGTACAATTGATTTTGAGGATTTCGTAACCCACATGTCAGAACACAATTCTCCCTACTCACGCGGAGTGATTCACGGAGTACTCATTGATATGCTCTCTTGTTTACAAGAGCTGGTACTCGATGGAAAGTCAGTCCGTCTGGGAGATTTAGGACTGTTTTCGTTAGGCATTTCGGGAGAAGGTGCTCCTACACGCGATGTTTACAACCCCACTAATTATGTAAAAGACGTACACTTGAATGTACGCAACACCAAAACATGGAGTAACGCTGAGTTACGCAAACGTTGCCGCCTACAAGAATTGACTGAATATTCTACAGGAAAAACGGAATAATCAGCCTGATGTAAGTTTCACTTTTTTATTCACACAACACTATCACACGTATGGAAAACGACAAGAAGAACATCTGGAAAATCGTCATTCAGACACTGGTCACCATCCTGACCGCCATCGGTACCACACTGGGTATCACCAGTTGCATAGGCTGAAAAATGCCCTCGCACGCACAAAAAGCCCGGCTGCTGATTGTTTCGGCAACCGGGCTTTCCCGTCTCTATACAATACGCATCACTTCAGATACGTCTGGAAGAAGTGCGTAATCTTGTCAAAAGGAATCACATCCAACTGGTCGTACAGGTCGACGTGATTGGCTCCCGGAATAATCAGCAACTCCTTGTTGTCGCCCTTCAGCTTCTTGAGGGCATCTTCACTGAAATAGCGCGAATGGGCTTTCTCTCCGTGAATCATGAGCACGGCACTACGTATCTCGTCGCTATACGACAGGATGGGCATGTTCATGAACGACAAGGAGGAAGTCTTGTTCCACCCGTTGTTGGAGTTCAGCGAACGCTTGTGGTAGCCACGCGGTGTCTTGTAATATCCGTAATAGTCTTTCACAAACTGGGGGGCATCGTCGGGAAGCGGGTCTACCACCCCACCGGCCAGCGCATACGTGCCCTTGCGGTAGTCTTCCGTACGCTGGGCGTTGAGCTGCTTGCGAAGCTCATAGCGCGCATCGGCATCCATGGCATCGAAATAACCGTTGGCATTCACCCGGCTCATGTCGTACATCGTAGCAGTGATGGTAGCCTTGATACGCGTATCGATGGCTGCCGCATTCAGTGCCATGCCTCCCCATCCGCAGATGCCCAGTATGCCGATACGGTCGGCATCCACCTGCTCACAAGTAGAAAGGAAGTCCACCGCCGCACAGAAGTCCTCCGTGTTGATGTCCGGAGAAGCCACATAACGGAGTTCACCCCCACTCTCACCGGTGTACGAGGGGTCGAAGGCAATGGTCAGGAATCCGCGTTCGGCCAGTGTCATGGCATACAGACCCGACGATTGTTCTTTTACCGCTCCGAAAGGCCCGCTTACGGCTATGGCCGGAAGTTTTCCTTCGGCCTGCTTGGGCACGTACATGTCGGCCGCCAGCGTAATGCCATAGCGGTTGGTAAAAGTCACTTTCCGGTGGTTCACCTTGTTGCTCAACGGGAACACCTTGTCCCATTCGTGTGTCAAATTCAAACTCTTTTCCATCTTCATCTCCGATTTTAAACCGTCCGTTGTGGCAAGCAGGCTGCCCGTAGTCAGAAGCCAGGCCGCCGATGCCGCGCACAACGTCTTCCACAATATATCCATATAGTTATCACTCTATTATTCTACGAAGACAAAAATAACACAAAAGCCCCACAGAGACATTTCCGTGAGGCTCAAATATCGTTTCTGAAAAGTTCAAATGCACGAGGGAGCGGCCAGTGCCGTGGGCGGAATGCCGTAGCGTTTCTTGAAGGCTGTAGAGAAATGCGAAGGGTTCTTGAAGCCCACCTCCGCATAGACATCGACCACCTTCCGCCGTTCTTCCTTCAGCAGGTGATAGGCCACTTCCAGGCGCTTGCGAATCAGCCATTTCTCGGGTGTCAGCTCGCTCACCTTCTTGAAGTCGCGCTTGAAGGTGGCCAGGCTACGGCCCGTGTAATGCGCCAGCTCCTCCAGAGTGAACTCGTACATATAGTTCTCGTTCATGAAGTCAAGAATGTCCATCTTCCACGGTGTGCTGAAGTCGAACAACGCGGTCATGAAGCGCTTGTCGGTATGAAGCAGGGCCAGCAATCCTTCCTGCAACTTCAGGTGCATCACGTCGTCCTGCGGTTTCACTTCCGGATTGAAGTAAGGAGTCATCGAAGCAAACAGGCTCTCAATCTCGGCCGAAGGTGGGAGCTTCATCACACCGGGCACGAACTTCTCTACGGGCTCTACCGTGTCCGTGTGGCGGGCATACTTTCCGTACATCTCCCGGAGGAAAGAACGGGTGAAGCACATGTAAATTCCGCAATACTGCTCTCCGCCCGAGGCTTTCTTGTACATGGTCACACGATGGTCGCGCGGAATGAACACGCACTCTCCTTTTCCCACGTGTATCTGCCGGTGCCCGTCGTCGAGCACCATCTCGCCCGACAAGACATAGTTCATGGCGTATTCCCTGGAACGGTGCACGCACGCATCGGCATCGTCATAGAAAAAGCTGAAGAACACATTCTGGTAATTGAATATGACTTTCATGGGGTTATGGCGTGAGGTTGTAGGGTCTGTTGTCATCTCTCTTCTCGTTTTTTGTGAATGGGGTATGCACAAAGATACAAATAAAAACGTCGCGGTTATCATCACGGCGGAGGAAAACAAAAACTCCTTTGCGGGCATCATTCTAGCCACGCAAAGGAGTTTATTTCTTCAGGTTTCCCAAGGTCTGCGAACCACTCGCCTCAGACGGGCGGTCCGTATACCTTATTATATATTAGTAACCCAGTTCTTTTTCAAGAGCGTTGTATTTTTCCTTGTCAAGCTTCCAGTAGATGTTCAACAGGTACTGGCCCCACAACTGACGGTTGTCTGGTTTAGCTTCTTTTGCTTTTTCGTAGAAAGGAAGTGCTTTTTCGTACAGTTCCTTAATCTTAGCTTCGTTAGCAGCATACTTCGGATCGTCCATGGAAAGCTTAGAGTTTTCTTCTACGATTTCCTGAGCCGGGAAGAATGAGCAATCACCAATCTTAGAATAAGCTTCAGCTACGAAATCCTTACCTTCGGCAATAATCTGGTTAAATGTAGCGATGGCACCATCGTAGTCTTTCTTTTCATACTGAAGCACACCCTTCACGTACATGAAGTACGGAGTAGAGTTCTTAGCCAGTACGGCATCCATCTGAGCCAGACCTTCGTCAATCTTACCTTTCTGGATGTAGTAGTCCATCAAGTTACCGATGAAGTATTCCTGTGACGGGAATTTTTCTACACCTTCCTGGATAGTAGTCAACCATTTTGCTGAGTCAGGAGTTTCACCTTTTCCGTAAGCTTCTGCCAAGCACATCAGTGAACGGTAACCTTCTTCTTTGTGTTCCTTACCGATAGTAGCGTATTTAATTACGGCTGCATTATCTTTCAATGAGTTAGCGGCAAGAGCTGCATAGTTAGCAATCAACGGAGTCAGCGTGTCGTTCTTCACAGCATCTTCGTCAGCGAACAACGGGTTCTGCGGAGCGTCTACATACAGACCGAAGAATTTCAATGCGTTGGCATAGTTACCTGCATTGTAAGCATCAGAACCGGCGTTAGTCAACTGAGGACGTACGGTAGCCAATGTCTTAGCCAGTTTCTTTCTCAATTTCGGTTTCTTCAATTCGCCGCTCTGTACCTTAGCCTGTTCTACTTCGTCACACTTTGTGTAGTATTCGAACATTTTAGCCAAGCTGTTATACAATTTAGCGGTATCAGCCTGACCACCCGGCAAATACAATTTCATGTTTTCGTCGTCATAGATAGACTTCTGGAAATCACCAGCCAGTTTCCATGTTTCAGGATCATTGGCGGTAGAAGGATCTGTCAAAGCAGGTTCGATGATTTGTGCTGCCTTCACGGGATCGCTCTTGGCAGATTTAGCTTCCTTTACCACGCTTTCCTGAGCAGAAACAGCGCATGCGGTAAAGAACAAAGCGGCTGAGAATAATACTTTTTTCATAAGGTTTAAATTTAGTAATACAAATATTCAAGTTAGTTTTTGTCCGGATTATTCATTCGGTTCGTCCGTAGCAGGCTGAATGGTTTCTCCGTCGGCGGGCTGGATGTCCGTTGCCGGAGTTGCTTCGTCCTGCACTTCCTCTTCTTCGTTTTCAGAAGCTACCTTACATACGGAACCAATCTGGTCGTTGCGCTTTTCAAGGTCAATCAGGCGCACACCCTGTGTGGCACGTCCCATGATGCGCACATCGGCCACCTTCAGACGGATGGTGATGCCCGACTTGTTGATAATCATCAGGTCGTTTTCATCGGTTACAGACTTGATAGCTACCAGGCTTCCGGTCTTATCCGTAATGTTCAGTGTCTTCACACCCTTTCCACCACGGTTAGTCTTACGGTAGTCTTCAATGTCCGAACGCTTACCGTAACCGTTTTCAGATACCACCATGATGGTTTCTGTTTCAGGATCTTTGATACAAATCATTCCGATTACTTCATCCTGACCGTCCTCATCGAGTGTGATACCGCGTACACCGGTAGCCGTACGTCCCATTTCACGCACCGCGCTTTCATGGAAACGGATGGCACGACCGTTACGGTTGGCAATCACGATTTCATTGTTTCCGTTAGTCATACGTACTTCAATCACACGGTCGTCTTCGCGGATGGTGATGGCGTTCACACCATTCTGACGCGGGCGGGAATATTGTTCGAGCAACGTCTTCTTGATGACACCGTTCTTCGTACAGAAGAGCACATAGTGACTATTGATAAATTCCGTATCGTTCAGGTTCTTCACACGCAGGTAAGCCGTTACCACATCGTCTGCATCAATGTTCAGCAGGTTCTGGATGGCACGTCCCTTCGAAGTCTTGTTGCCTTCTGGAATTTCATATACCTTGAGCCAGTAGCACTTACCCTTCTGCGTAAAGAACAGAAGCGTATTGTGCATAGTAGCCGGATAGATATGTTCAATGAAGTCTTCGTTACGGGTTTCACTTCCCTTCGAGCCTACGCCGCCACGGTTCTGCGCACGGAACTCAGAAAGCGGTGTACGCTTGATGTATCCCATGTGCGAGATGGTGATGACCATTTCGTCATCGGCATAGAAATCTTCCGGATTGAACTCTTCCGAAGCATATACGATTTCCGAACGACGGTTGTCGCCGTATTTTTCTTTCACTTCGAGCAGCTCGTCCTTAATAACCTTCTTGCAAAGTTCCTCGTTGCTCAGAATTTCTTCGAAGTAAGCGATTTGCTTCATCAGGTCTTCGTATTCGGCATGGAGCTGGTCCTGCATCAGTCCGGTGAGCTGGCGCAAGCGCATTTCTACGATAGCACGAGCCTGGATTTCGCTCAGGTTGAAGCGGGCCATCAGGTTCGTGATAGCTTCGTTCGGAGTCTTGGCGGCACGGATAATACGGATTACCTCGTCAATGTTGTCCGAAGCGATAATCAATCCTTCCAGGATGTGCGCACGTTCCTTGGCCTTGCGCAAGTCGTAACGTGTACGGCGGATTACCACTTCGTGACGGTGTTCCACGAAATATTTGATCAGTTCCTTCAGGTTGAGCAGGCGTGGACGGCCATGAACCAGGGCCACGTTGTTCACACCGAAAGAAGTCTGAAGCATGGTCATCTTGTAAAGCTTGTTGAGCACCACGCTGGCGTTGGCATCACGCTTGATGTCGATGACGATACGCATACCTTCGCGGTCGGTTTCGTCGTTCACATTCGAAATGCCTTCGATTTTCTTGTCGTTCGACAAATCAGCGATGCTCTTGATCAGCTCAGCCTTGTTCACACCATACGGAATCTCGGTCACTACAATCTTATCGTGTGTAGGATGCGATTCGATTTCGGCCTTGGCACGCATTACCACACGTCCGCGTCCGGTTTCGTAGGCATCGCGCACACCGCTGATACCATAAATATATCCTCCGGTCGGGAAATCAGGTGCCTTGATGTACTGCATCAGGCCGTCTACGTCGATTTCATTGTTATCGATGTATGCCACGCAAGCGTCAATGACTTCACGCAGGTTGTGTGTCGGCATATTGGTAGCCATACCTACGGCGATACCTGAAGCACCGTTCACCAGCAGGTTCGGGATACGGGTCGGCATGACGGTAGGTTCCTGCAACGTATCGTCGAAGTTGTTGGTAAAGTCTACAGTTTCCTTGTAAAGGTCCTGCATCATCTCCTCACCAATCTTCTTCAGACGAGCCTCCGTATATCGCATAGCGGCGGCACTATCTCCGTCGATAGAACCGAAGTTACCCTGACCGTCGACCAGCGGATAACGCATCGCCCAGTCCTGTGCCATACGCACCAGGGCGCCATATACAGACGAGTCGCCGTGAGGGTGATACTTACCCAATACTTCACCTACGATTCTGGCTGCTTTTTTATACGGTTTGTCGGATGTATTTCCCAGTTCCATCATTCCGTAAAGAATACGGCGGTGAACCGGCTTGAATCCGTCTCTTACATCAGGGAGGGCGCGTGCCACGATTACTGACATGGAGTAATCAATGTACGACGACTTCATTTCCTCTTCGATGTTGATTTTTATAATTCTGTCTTGTTCTTGCATTTAATACATTATTAATTATACTTCCTTTCAAGGCTTGTAAAAAACCATGCTAAAGTACGACTTTTAGCGGATATACAAAAACTTTTCCACCAAAAAATACGTATAAGCCTGCATTTGGAGACACTTGTAGGAAATGTGGCACGCATTTTGTTAAATAGAAAGAAAGACTTGATGAAGAGTCTTTATAATAATGTATATTTGCAAGCCTATTTTGAATATAAACAATTGGAGAAGATATGAATTTGATGAGCAACGAATTTACACAACAAGTGTCCGACATCGTCGTTTACGGGAAAGAGGAGGCCAACCGCCTTCAGAACGACCATATCGAACCGGAACATCTGCTATTGGGCATCTTGCGCGATGGAGAGTGTAAAGCCGCCGAAATATTGAAATCGTTCTACCTCGACCTGAAAGGTATCAAGAACGAACTAGAAACACAATTACGGGAGAAGTCCATTCTAGAGAACTACTCACAGGACATCTCATTCAGCGAGGAAGCATCAAAAATTTTGACATTAAGCAAACTAGAGGCACGATTGATGAATGACGAGAAAGTGGACACCCCGCATATTTTATTGGCCATTATGAGAGACAACCAGAATAACGCATATAAGATATTGGAAAAGAACGACGTAACTTACGAAAAGATAATAGACCGTCTAAAGCAGGAGGAAACTCCTTTTGACGGACTGGATTTCAATGATGACGAAGAAGAGGAAGGCATCGGACGTCGCGGAAACGCGGACAAGAACAACGATGGCTTCGGTTCTTCCGCCAACCGCCAGGCCACGCAGACCGAACAGAAACAAGCGGACGGTGGCACGCCCTACCTCGACAATTACGGTATCGACCTGACCAAGGCAGCCGAAGGTGGGAAACTTGACCCCGTGGTAGGCCGTGAGAAGGAAATTGAACGTATCGCACAGATTCTGAGCCGGCGCAAAAAGAACAACCCGATTCTGATTGGTGAGCCGGGTGTGGGAAAATCGGCCATTGCCGAAGGACTGGCGCTCCGTATCGTGGAGAAGCGGGTTTCGCGTGCCCTGTTCGGCAAGCGCATCGTTTCGCTCGACATGACGGCGGTAGTGGCCGGAACCAAGTATCGCGGACAATTTGAAGAACGCATTCGTGCCATTCTGACAGAAGTGAAGAAACATCCTGACGTCATTCTGTTCATCGATGAGATACATACCATCGTGGGAGCCGGCTCGGCGGCTGGTTCCATGGACGCGGCCAACATGCTGAAACCGGCACTGGCACGTGGAGAAATCCAATGCATCGGGGCCACCACTCTCGACGAGTATCGCAAGAACATCGAAAAAGACGGGGCATTGGAACGCCGCTTCCAGAAAGTGCTGGTAGGACCGACCTCACCGGAAGAGACCTTGCAGATTCTCCGGAACATCAAGGATAAATACGAGGAACACCATAACGTGACATATACGGACGAGGCGCTGGAGGCTTGCGTACGCCTGACCGACCGCTATGTGACCGACCGCTATTTCCCCGACAAGGCCATCGACGCTATGGACGAAGCGGGTTCTCGCATCCACCTCACTCACATCTCCGTACCTCAGGAAATTGAGGAGCAGGAACGATTGATTGAGGAAGCGCAGCAACATAAGAATGAGGCCATTCGCTTGCAGAACTTCGAGCTGGCCGCCAGCTTCCGTGACCGTGAAAACCAGTACACGGAGCAATTGGAACGCCTGAAAAATGAATGGAAAGAAAAGTTGAAGGACAACCGGGAAACGGTGGACGCACCACAGATAGAGGAAGTGGTGTCCATGATTTCGGGTGTACCCGTGCAACGTATGGCGCAAGCGGAAGGTGTACGGTTGAAGGGGATGAAGCAGGCATTGCTTTCGAAGGTTATCGGACAGGACAAGGCGGTAGAGACACTGGTAAGAAGTATCCAGCGGAGCCGTGTGGGACTGAAGGACCCGAACAAGCCTATCGGTACGTTCCTTTTCTTAGGACCGACGGGTGTAGGAAAGACGCATCTGGCGAAAGAGCTTGCCAAGAACATGTTCGGTACTACCGACGCCATTATCCGTATCGATATGAGCGAATACATGGAGAAATTCACCGTGTCACGTCTGATCGGAGCTCCTCCGGGATACGTGGGCTACGAAGAAGGGGGACAACTGACGGAAAAGGTACGCCGTCATCCCTACTCCATCGTATTGCTGGATGAAATCGAGAAGGCCCACTCCGACGTGTTCAACATGTTGTTGCAAGTGATGGACGAAGGCCGGTTGACGGATAGCTTAGGACGGACCGTAGATTTCAAGAATACCATTATCATCATGACGTCCAACATCGGTACACGCCAGTTGAAGGAGTTCGGCAAAGGCATCGGTTTCACGGCACAGACCGGCGAGAACGAGAAAGAACATGCCAATAGCGTGATTCGCAAGGCCTTGAACAAATCGTTCGCTCCCGAATTCATCAACCGCCTGGATGAAATCGTGACCTTCGACCAGCTGGATATTGCTTCACTGGAGAAAATCATCGACATCGAGCTGGCAGGACTCTACAAGCGTATCGAAGGTTGTGGCTACCATCTCCTGCTCGACCAGGAGGCCAAGCGTTTCGTGGCAGAAAAAGGCTACGACGTACAGTTCGGTGCCCGCCCGTTGAAACGCTCCATCCAGAACCACCTGGAAGACGGACTGGCAGAGCTGATTATCAACGAAGAACCGCAGGCGGGCGATACCTTGCATGTGTACATGAACGCCCAAGGTGACGGAGTAGAAATGAAAGTAGAAAAAGCATAACGGAATTCTGACAGAATTTCGGTATACAGACAAAATGTCAGGTACAAACGTATCTGGCATTTTTTTTGTGTAAGGACTGGAAAAAAATTTATTCGAACAATCATAAAAAACAAAGAGATATGCAAAAAGGTAATATCGGGGTTACAACAGAAAACATATTCCCCATCATAAAGAAGTTCTTGTATAGCGACCATGAAATTTTCCTCCGTGAACTGGTTTCCAATGCGGTGGATGCAACTCAGAAATTGAAGACACTGGCCGCTACGGGCGATTTTAAAGGTGAACTGGGCGATTTGACGGTACGTGTAAAAGTGGACAAGGAAAACGGTACCATCACCATCAGCGACCGTGGTCTGGGTATGACGGCCGAAGAAATCGACAAGTATATCAACCAGATTGCCTTCTCAGGAGCAAATGACTTCCTGGAAAAATACAAGGACGATGCCAATGCCATCATCGGTCACTTCGGTCTGGGATTCTACTCAGCCTTCATGGTAGCCAAGACGGTAGATATCGTAACTCTTTCATATTCATATAAGGAAGGTGCCAAAGCCGTGAAATGGAGTTGCGACGGAAGTCCTGAGTTTACCCTTGAAGAAACAGAACGTAGCGACCGTGGAACCGACATCATCCTGCACGTGGATGAAGATTGCAAGGAATTCCTGGAAGAATCTCGCTTGCAGGGCTTGCTCACCAAGTATTGTCACTTCCTGGCCGTACCGGTAGCCTTTGGCAAAAAGAAGGAATGGAAAGACGGCAAGCAGGTAGAAACGGATGAAGACAACCTGATTAACGACACTTGTCCTATCTGGACCAAGAAACCGTCGGACTTGAAGGAAGAGGATTACAAGAAATTCTACCGCGACCTGTATCCGATGGCCGACGAACCGTTGTTCTGGATTCACCTGAATGTAGACTATCCGTTCAACCTGACCGGTGTGCTCTACTTCCCGAAGATCAAGAGCAACATCGACTTGCAACGTAACAAAATTCAGTTGTATTGCAACCAGGTATATGTGACCGACTCAGTAGAAGGTATCGTGCCCGACTTCCTGACCTTGCTTCACGGTGTCATCGATTCTCCGGATATTCCGTTGAACGTATCTCGTTCTTACTTGCAGAGCGATTCGAACGTGAAGAAGATTTCTACTTACATCACGAAGAAGGTATCCGACCGCTTACAATCTATCTTCAAGAACGACCGTAAGGAATTTGAAGAGAAATGGGACGACCTGAAGATTTTCATCAACTACGGTATGCTGACTCAGGAAGATTTCTATGAAAAGGCTTCCAAGTTTGCTTTGTTCAAGGATACAGACAACAAATATTACACCTTCGAAGAATACCAGACACTGATCAAGGATAATCAGACCGACAAGAACGGCAGCCTGATTTACCTCTATGCCAACAACCTGGACGAACAGTACACTTACATCGATGCGGCCAAGAACAAAGGCTACAACGTATTGCTCATGGACGGCCAGCTGGACGTACCGATGATCAACATGCTGGAACAGAAGTTCGAAAAGAGTCACTTCACCCGTGTGGATAGCGACATCGTAGACCGCCTGATTGTGAAGGAAGACCAGAAGGGTGAAGAACTTCCGCACGACAAACAGGAAGTGCTCAGTTCTTTGTTCAAGGGACAGATGCCGAAGGTAAAGAAAACAGAATTCCACGTAGAAGCACACGCACTGGGCGAAAACAATGCGCCGATTGTCATCACACAGGCCGAATACATGCGCCGTATGAAAGACATGGCCAGCATCCAGCCGGGCATGAGTTTCTATGGTGAAATGCCCGACATGTTCAACCTGGTATTGAATAGCGACCACCGCCTGATCAAGCAGGTATTGAGCGATGCCGAAACAGCTTGTGCGGAAAAACTCGTACCAGTAGAATCTGAAATCGCCATGCTGACTCTCCGTCGTAACGAACTCCAGAAAGCACAGGAAGGAAAGAAAGATGAAGAAATCCCGACTGCCGAAAAAGACGAACTGAGTGAGGTAGAAAAGAAGATTGAAGCGCAAAAGACCGAAAAGGAAAACATCCTGAACGGTTATGCTGTCGGCAACAAAGTGGTTCACCAGCTTATCGACCTGGCCTTGTTGCAAAACAACATGCTGAAGGGTGAAGCCCTGACCAACTTTGTAAAACGAAGCGTGGAAATGATCTGATTTTCCCCCATAAAATAAGGAAAGCCATTCTTGCAGGTATGCAGGAATGGCTTTTTTTGTGCTTTTTATGCCCGTGGATAGAAGATAATTTGTACATTTGCCCAGAAACACGCAAGCAGACAACCATGGAAAACAAAACCGAATTGATATTAATCCGCATCAGCGGAGTGGACCGACCGGGACTGACCGCATCGGTGACTGCCATCTTGTCTAAATATCAGGTAGACATTATGGACATCGGACAAGCTGACATTCACAGTACCTTGTCACTGGGTATTCTTTTCAAATGTTCCGATCAGGATTCCGGAAATATCATGAAGGAATTGCTTTTCAAGGCTTCTGACTTGGGTATCAATATCCGCTTCTATCCTATCAGCGACGAAGAGTATGAAACGTGGGTAAACCTGCAAGGAAAGAACCGCTACATTCTGACGCTATTGGGCAGAAAACTTACGGCACAACAGATTGCCGGTGCTACCAAGCTTTTAGCAGAGCAACAACTGAACATCGACGGTATCCGTCGTCTGACCGGACGTATTCCCCTGGACGAGAAAAAGGCAAACGTGAGAGCCTGCATCGAATTTTCGGTGAGAGGTACTCCCAAAGACCGTGAAGAGCTACAAAGCCAGCTCATGCAGCTCAGTGCTTCACTGGGCATGGACTTCTCTTTCCAGCAAGACAATATGTACCGCCGTATGCGCCGACTCATCTGCTTTGATATGGATTCCACCCTCATTGAAACGGAGGTCATCGACGAACTGGCCATACGGGCCGGTGTGGGCGACCAAGTGAAAGCCATCACGGAAAGAGCCATGCGTGGCGAAATCGACTTCTGCGAAAGTTTCAAGGAACGGGTAGCCCTGCTCAAGGGACTGGATGAAAGCGTGATGCGCGACATTGCCGAACACCTCCCAATTACCGAAGGAGTGGAACGTCTGATGTTCGTCCTCAAACGCTACGGATACAAGATTGCCATTTTGTCGGGAGGTTTCACGTATTTCGGCAACTACCTGAAAGAGAAATTCGGCATTGACTATGTCTATGCCAACCAGCTGGAAATCGTGGATGGCAAGCTAACCGGCCGCTATTTAGGTGACATCGTAGACGGAAAACGAAAGGCGGAATTGCTCCGCCTGCTGGCACAGGTAGAAAACGTGGACATCGCACAGACAATTGCCGTGGGCGATGGAGCCAACGACCTGCCCATGCTTTCTACGGCAGGACTGGGAATCGCCTTCCATGCCAAACCGAAGGTCGTGGCTAATGCGCAACAGGCCATCAATACCATCGGACTGGATGGCGTGTTGTATTTTTTAGGATTCAAGGATTCCTATCTGGACGAACGCGGCAAATTATAATGACAAGATAACATTACTATATGAAGTTTTCGGAACTGAACTTAGAAGATAGCGTCCTCGATGCCTTGGACGCAATGAATTTCCAGGAATGTACGCCCGTGCAGGAACATACCATCCCTGTCATCCTGGAAGGGAAAGACCTGATTGGCGTGGCCCAGACAGGTACGGGAAAAACGGCGGCCTACCTGCTTCCGGTGTTGAACCAGTTGAGCAAGGGAGGTTATCCAGAGGATGCCATCAATTGTATCATCATGTCGCCCACCCGCGAACTGGCCATGCAGATTGACCAGCAGATGGAGGGTTTCTCCTATTTCATGCCGGTGTCAAGCGTGGCGGTGTATGGAGGAAACGACGGTATCCGTTTTGAGCAGGAAAAGAAAGGGCTGACTTTGGGAGCGGATGTAGTAATCGCTACTCCGGGACGTCTGATCAGCCACTTAAGCTTAGGTTATGTGGACTTGTCGAAAGTATCTTTCTTCATCCTCGACGAAGCAGACCGCATGCTCGATATGGGATTCTCGGACGACATCATGCAGATTGTCAAGTATCTTCCCAAGGAACGGCAGACCATTATGTTCTCCGCCACCATGCCGACCAAAATCCAGCAACTGGCCAAGACCATTCTTCACGACCCGGTGGAAGTGAAACTGGCCGTATCCAAGCCGGCGGAAAAAATCATTCAAGCCGCTTACATCTGCTACGAGGCACAGAAACTGGGCATCATCCAGTCGCTGTTCCAGTCCCAGCAACCGGAGCGTGTCATCATCTTTGCCTCTTCCAAGCTGAAGGTGAAAGAAGTGACCAAGGCCCTGAAACGCATGAAGCTGAACGTGGGCGAAATGCACTCCGACCTGGAGCAAAGCCAGCGCGAAGAAATCATGCATGAGTTCCGCAACCGCCGCATCGACATCCTGGTGGCTACCGACATCGTGGCCCGTGGGATCGACATCGACGACATCCGCCTGGTCATCAACTACGACGTGCCGCATGATAGCGAGGACTACGTACACCGCATCGGACGTACGGCCCGTGCCAACAACGACGGATGCGCCATCACTTTTGTAAGTGAAACCGAACAGACCCGTTTCAAGCAAATCGAAACATTCTTAGGAAAAGATATTTACAAACTCCCCGTACCTGAAGAACTGGGCGAAGGTCCGGTATATGCTCCCCGCACTTCCAGAAAAGAAGGAGGCAAACAGGTGAAGAATTTCTCCCGCAACAAAAAAGGCGGATGGAAAAAGAAAGGGGGAAACCATGCGAAAAAGCAGGGAGAAAGAACGGTCAAGAACTAAACATAAAATTTCCTGTTTTTAGTCTCAATTATACTAATTCATGAGACTAAAAGCAGGAAATTTTTACTTTAGAAATCCTTTTTTCAAAGCACTCGCTTAACCTATTATTAATTACATATCTAATTTTATAAATCTATTCTCTAGAAGCTTTTGCATTCCATACTAACAATGCACAAATAACAGATAAAAGCGCTGCACCTATCCAAAAATAATTTATAGCCGTAAAATCATAAACATCTTGACCATCTACGATAGTCTTATTTCCTTCTATCAATATTCCACTCATTACATCTTGAATTCCAGCACCTACATAACTAGCTATACCAACTACGCCGAGGGCCGCACCAGAGGCATTTCTTGGTGCTATATCCACAGCCATTAACCCTCCAAGGAAACAAAGAAGTACACCTATCCCAAGGCCAAACATTATCATTGCAATAACATCCAGCCAGTAATGTACACCAGGAACTAACAAAAATATAGATAAAGCACCAACATTAAGTAACCCAAATATCAATGCTGGAATATTTCTTCTCCCATTAAACAACTTATCTGAGATATAACCAGAGAAAGCTGTTCCAACTATACCACATACAGAATTAACTGATATAATAAAACTTGCATCAAGTGTACTATAACCTTTTTGTGCTTCAAGATAAAAAACTCCCCAACTATTAACTGCATAACGACTAATATACATAAAAGCACTTGATAAAGCTAATATCCATATAGCAGGCATTAATAGAACTTGCTTTTGAGCCTCATTATAATCCGCTGTATTTTCAGTAGTTTGAACTTTCTTAATATTAGAAGGAAGTCCCTTACTCTCTGGAGAGTCATGAAAAAAATTCCATATAATCAAAGTACCTAATAAACCAAGCAGACCAGCACCCCAAAATCCATATCTCCAACCTAATGCAGATACAATTGAAGCTACTATAATAAAAGTAAGCGCCTCACCTATATTATGACTAGCAGACCAAAAACCATAAAAAGAGCCTCGTTCTTTATCATCAAACCAGCGAGAAAGCCCTACAACACAAGATGCAGCCCCCATTGACTGAAACCAACCACTTATACCCCAAAGTACGGCAAAAAGAATAAAAGAGTTTGTAAAACCAAGAGCTAAATTTACAAGAGAAGTTATCAATAGTCCCGTTGACATAAATCTATTGATATTACTTCTATCAGCCATAAAACCATTGGTAAATTTTCCTATTGCATAAGTAAAAAATAATACAGAACCTATTATACCCAGCTCTGTTTCTGAGAAT
>ENA-UEOO01000419-UEOO01000419.1-human-gut-metagenome-genome-assembly--contig:-NODE-419-length-14978-cov-276.761627_pt1 | contig 14978 bp, 9 predicted proteins | sample MGYA00242888_ERZ507892 | MGnify/ENA primary metagenome ERZ507892 (study PRJEB26167, sample SAMN06115415) | human gut metagenome | host: Homo sapiens | place: China:Sichuan | collected 2015-02-04...
CATCAATTGAAATCATAAAATTATCAGATACAAGTTCTCCCCATAAGCCAGGCGATAGATGCCTGAACTTATAGGGAGTTTTTTTTTGCTTGAAAGTTATTAGCTTACTCTGCCTCACGGTCTTTCTGGGTAACTACTCTGTCATTTAAAAAATACACGTATTCAATGGAGGATTAAAAGTTCGATCTGTAATATCTTATGGATTAGGGGGATTACAAATCCCCAGGTTTGATAAGTCGAACCTTTTTATACGACGGATTGCAAATCCGTCGAAACTACAAGACCGAACTGTACTATCGCTGTGCCTTGTAAGTACTATCGCTGCATCTTGTAAGTACTATCGCTGCATCTTGTAAGTACTATCGCTGTGCCTTGTAGGTATTATCGTTGCTGCATCGCTTTAACGTAAATAGTCTTCGGAGTAACCTTTACTTGTTGCCAGAAGGACTAATAGTATAAGCCGGAAAAGCCTATCTCTCCAGCCGCACAACAGCTGTTGTGCGCTTGCATAACAGCTGATATGCGCTCGCCCAACACCTGTTGTGCAAATGGAAATCAGCTGGTGGGCGGATATTTATTTTAAATCTTCCTTTCTTCCGCTAGGTGTCCCGACGAATTTGCAATGCGTGAGGTGGCTGTCTTCCGCTAGGCGTCCCGGCGGATTTGCAATCCGCTGCAACTTGTAGCGATAATCCGCCAGTTTCAAAAATACTCTTCACCCTTCACCGAAGTGGTGTAAGTCGTTGTGTATGAGCTATTTTGATAGGGTGAAGAGTGCGCTCGACTCTTCACCACTCTTCACCACCCTTCACCCGGAAAAATTTGTGATGATGAATAAAGCAGGTTAAAGTGCCAAACTTGGGTTAAATCAAGACCTTTAACGTTAAAATAATGCAAGAAGTTTGGCGGTGTGAGGGGAATAATGTATTTTTGTATCTTAATTATGTTAAACGTTTTAAAGGAGAAGATTATGAAATCAAGAGCGATAGGATTAAAAGAACCACAGTTAGTGGTTTCAATATCAGACCCATCTTTGGTCAATAAACTTAAAAGTGCCATTCAAATGCTCCATGGAGTAAGTTCTATTTCGGTTTTGAAACCTAAGAAAACGGAATTGGAACTTGCTGAAGAGGATGTTGCTAAAGGTAGAGTTACACAATGGAACTCTGTTGATGAAATGTTTGATACTATTCTTGGTAAGTGATGTATAAATTAGGAACAACTAAAAGATTCGACAAAGCGTTGAAACTTTGTCGCAAGCGTGGCTATCCGATAGAGAAATTACAGAAAGCGATTAACTTATTGGTAGAAAATGGTACTTTACCTTCAGAATACAAACCACATATACTTCATGGTAATCATGAAGGTGAATGGGAAGCTCATATTGAATCAGATTGGCTTTTGATATGGGAACAGAATGATACGGAATTGACGCTGTTGATGTTAACTACAGGTACTCATTCTGATTTGTTTGGCAAAACGAAAAGATAAAATGGATCACCGGCAAAAGGTGAAGAGTGGTGAAGAGTGGTGAAGAGTGGTGCGCCACTCTTCACCACTCGGAACCCCAGTGTTTATCGGGGTTTCAGGCGATTTTGTGAAGAGTGAAGAGTAAAAAAGAGTGTGGGGATTTTTTCTCTCCCGACGTATCGTTTTGTGCCTGGCAATGGCAAGATATTGCCCTGGTAGAGGGCAATATAATGCCGTAGTGAGGCAATAAGCGATGGAAGCGTCTTTACCATCCGTCAGTACTATCATGATGACCTCTCAGTGACGTCTTGACTCCTTATCAGGAGTATCCTGACAAAAAGAAGGGCTGGACTTTCTCACGAAAACCCAACCCTTCTTTGTAAAACAGCTGTTTTAAAACTATATTTATATATAAGTAAAAGATGTTATTGTATTTATCACTTATCTTGTGTTTATTGCAGAACACGTACCAGGCGTAATGGCATCGCCTTGTAGCGGCCGGTGTTTTTTCCATTACTACCACTCACGAAACGTACGTTTGATATACCCTTCTTCGAGTTGTATATATCGAAATAGTTATACCAGAAACCATATTCCGGACTATCTTTACTGAAACCTTGTGTTCCAGAGACTAGTGTTTTGGTCCAAAAGACCACGTGCATTGGATATTTATGGCTTTCACCTTCCAGATATCCTCCGTATGGCAGATAGATGGTTTTCAACTCAGAGCTTGTTGTATTCATAAATGTACAATAATACGATTCTCCAAGAGCTGTTTTACGCGTTTCTGTTTTAAGTGTACCGGCATTAACCAAGTCCTCAAAGACAGATTTATCTGGTATTTCAAAGCCTTTAGGAGATAGAGTAGAGGATAGATTCCCCTGCTTGACATCTGATGTATTCTTGTTCTCTGAAATCTTGAAGTATCCACCGATAGCACCTTTATGGTCTTTAAGTTCGTTGACGTCTGGTACATAAGGACTATTGTCGGTAGCACCCAGATTTCGGTCGAGCATGATGTAGGTATGGGCTTTTCCCTCAACCTTCACTACACCATAATAGAACATACCTTTTACCTTTAGAGTGTCATTACCACCCTCTGCTAATTCATATTTGCTTGCCATATCATCTGTTATCTCATGGAAGATACCAGTATGATAAACAGTGTAAGTGATGTTGATACCATCCTTGTTTTGTATCGTAAAGGTGCCTTTCCAAAGATCATAATTATTATCGCTATTATCTGCCAACGTCACTTTCCAGAATTTTTTGTTTCCATCAACTTCTTCACGAACATTGAAATGGCTATCATTATCAGTCAGAACATCCTCATCCTGCTTAGGTATCTTATAACTGTAGGCATTCTTACCTACAGTAAAATGAAGACCGTTGTTTCTTAATACGCCTTGCATTTGTTCTGGATTGATACCATTAACCTTATCCAACCAGGCAAAATAGTCCTCTTGATACACATTGTTATCTTTATACATGATAACTTTACGATTAGGGTCGTCTCTCATGAAATCGTAGCCCGCCTGGGTTATCTTCACATCAAGCTTGAGATCACCAGAAGATATCGTAACCGTTTCTGGTCTTCTTGGGGTTTCATGAATGTTTGGATCCAGCGTAAACTCCAAAATATATTTTGTGCCAGAAGATGACAGGCTACCACTTCCACTTTCAGGAGTTGTAATTCCTTCACCCACCTGAGTATAGCCTTTAATCCAGCTATCTTTTTTGAAATTTACATCATATTTTGCAGATTCGAGCGTAGTGACCAAAGTGATTCTTGCTTTAGTATCTGTTGCCTTGAGGGATAAATTATCGCTAACACCCAGTTCATAATCTTTGCAAGCTATCATATTGGTGATGGCAGGATTGTCATCTACAACATCAGCCTCCAGTCTGTTTTCCGGATCAGAGTTGACAGCATCATCCAGTTTTTCGAAACCATAGTCATTCACCTTGGTTACGGTGATGGTATAGTTATGGTTTCTCAAGAGGGCATACTGAGAAGTCTTGTCTGCATCCTTGTAAAGCCCCACTTTATAGTAACCTTCTTTACCATTGTATTTAGCCTTGATGATAACGTTAGCTACACCTGCAGAAGTTTCAGTTACCGCTACTTCACGGCTAGTTCCATCTCCAACATCAGTGCTGCTAAATTCTGTTGTTGGTGCTAAGGCATCAGTAGGTTCATTATAACCAGCAGGAGCAATAGCACTCTTGGCAGCGGTATGATTAATGATAAGACCCGCATCTTCTTCAGGAAAAACAGCCTTTACCGCACCAGCTACTTTCAAGGTAACCTTGGCATATGGTCTGAACAAATCGACAGTTGGTGTACCATTCAAGAGAGTCTCTAAAGATACGCTACCCCAACATATAGGGTTGTTTGTATCTATTTTTCTATATGCAGCTTGCAGGTCTTTTGCTTCTTCTTCTGTGAGGTCATTTATATTTGTTACCAGATGAACCGTTTTAGTTCCAGATGGGACTTTACTGATTGTTGCCTGATACGTTCCGTCTGCATTCTTGCTTCCAATTTTGACATCCGCTTTATCTTTGTAAGTATTGCCTTCGCCATAAAACACAGCAGTAACGTTTCTAATGCTTTCATCAGCACCCGCTCTAGTATTAATTTTCTTTTCGGAGAAGTTGGGCAACTCAATGTTCAAGGTTACCCCCTCGGCAGGGATTTCATCCCCGCCGAGTCCGATAGTCTCCATTGCATCCTTGCAGGAAACAAGGCTTAGGAGCAATCCTATCCATATCATTAAATGCTTTATCTTCTTCATTTTTTCTATATTATTTATTCTGTTACGCCATCAGGCTTACCTTGATGCCATTTGTCTCCTTGGTAATAACCAGTGTCGCCATACTTCTCGTAGCTATTGCCATCGAAGAGCAGAATTTTAGTGTCTTTTAAATAGATTCTGATATCTTTGTTATGCTCTCCTTTAATAGCTTTCAGTTTGATGACAGTTTTCCACCAACCGTTTTCTACTTTCTTGCAAGTCCATGAATTGCCTTTGTCTGAACCTTTGTCAGAAGGATCATTTATTTTGAATTGGTTCGAACCATCAGCAATACCATAATCCTTATACCATCCCCAAGTTTGCTCTTGGGTATATACTTTGATCTCTATGTCCTCAATTTCAGGCATTTCATCATATACATGCCATATAGGGTCTGATGTCGGATCATAGACAATCCAGCCTTCACGGTCTTCATAATCGAAGAGAGGAATACCTGGCTCTAGATGATGAGGACAGCGGTGTAAACTATATCCTTGATCTAGATATGTATTATTACTGAACATAATCAATGTCTCACCTGGCGTAATAGTTTTTTTACCTTCTGATCCATTTGTATTTGATACAGACTGCGCATTTTGAGTGAAGTCTTTGTAATACCATCCGGTGTTAGTCTCGTCGGCCACCATTTTATCTCCAGGCCATCCATTTCTATCGGTCCCTTCCGTAAAAATCCAACCTTTTCCTGTAACTTCATCTTCTGTTTCACCAATCTGGGTATATACATAGATGCGGTGGTTGTCTGGTTGGGGAACACTTGTATCATTTGCATCCTTATTCCATCCATCGCTCCAGTTGTTTGTACCTCCTTCTGCTAAGATTCCCTTGAAATTATCGGAACTGTGACCTTCAGTATATTTACTGCGGTCATTAATCGCTCTGAAATAGATACGATAATCATCGATAGGAGGACGCACAATTACACGAACAGTTTTATATTTGACATCCGTAGTCCCATTTTGGGGTATTACATTAAATTCATGAATGGTGGTCGTTACAGGATTTGTTGTTGCTCTTACTGTGAAGACACCTGTGGCTGCATCCGATGAATTTAAATCCATTTCGATGGTGGATTTACCTTTTGTAAGTTCGGTCTTTTCCAACTTGATACCCCCAAGATTAGTATCCCATTCTATATTTCTACTATTCTGAGATATATCATTATTATAATAGATGACCAGTTCTTTTGTAACATCCAGATAAGGTGTAACATCATAATGTACATCTATATATTTATAGAGGTTATTTGCCTTGAGGTAAAACTTAGCGGTGCCACTTCGCCCAGATGTAGGATAGTCACTGACTGGGATTTCCGGATTCACACGAAATTCTATGCTGTCATTGCCATTGGTATCTTTGCCGCAATCATACTTAATGATGATGGGTTCTTCTTTACCATTGACTAAAATGGTTTTTTTGCAGCCAAATTCTACAATGGCTGCATTCGATTTATATGAAATATAATCGTTTGTCGTTGACGTAACATTAGCCTCCGTCTTGCTTACCCACAATGTAGTATGGTTGAAGTCGGCAGTTATTGGTACTGTCTCCCAGGGCTTTACACTTACCTTGCAATCCAGCTCCATATTACCGAGGGTCTTGATAGCACCGGTAATCTCATAGAAGGTACCGCGAGGGAATACGGGTACGGTGCTGGTTTCATCCTTCTTATGACCCAGATTGATACGATAATTGTTGTCTGCAGAACCTCCTACATTACCATTGATGGTAAGATAACTGCAGTCGGATTCTGATGAGATATATCGCTCTGGGAGATAATAGGTCTGCTGGAAAAGCCATTTGCCCGCAGCGTTTACTGGATCCTCTGTTGCTTTTCCGGTTCCTTTAATATCATCATTGTTATTTGTTGCTGACGCAGATCTGTTGTCTGTCCAGTCGGTATAGTATACGGCTGGACCTTCAGATAACTGGGAATCATACAAAGGACTTGGAAAACCCTCCTTGTATGCTTCTTTATCTTCATTATTTGGCCAAGTTGGAGCCTCGAATTTACCGCCCCAATAAAGATGGGTAAAAGGAGAGAGATTCTCGGCTGAAATACTGTTAATGCTAAAGGTCTTGCCTCCAAAATCATCTGCGTTTTTTGGATCGAAGATAAGATTCAGCTTAACCTTTACGCATGTAAACTTCAGGTTAGCTGCCACCTCTGTATATTTATCACCCGCTGCTGTAATCACGATTTCAGCGAGATTGCCTGCGGCATCCTTCTCAGGCTCATAAATCATCGGGATGTTTGTAGAAACAGGCATTCCCGGTTCTGTTCCAACGCCATAACTCAGTACTTTATTTTTGAGTTCATCTTCTGTTTTGAAAGTCTTACCACTCAACACCTTGTTCATATTGGCAACCACATAGATATGGTAAATGCCCGGCTCGATATTGAGCTGATAGTTAGCTACATTCGGCTCTGCCATCATCGAAGCCAATGGGGCAGGGAGCGTCTCTACCAGGAGCTTGCCTTCATTTCCTGTAGGGAAAGCATAGAGGGTCAGGTCGTTAATCTGGCATTCATCTACCGTAGCATTATAGGTAGGAAGGCCGGAAGCATCGTCGGTACGGGTGCCGTTCGCACTGAGTACGGTTGGTACCAGCACGTGCAGGTTGCTTGACGAGTTGGGGGTATATCCGTTACCCTCCAACTCGTCGTTACAACTAACTGCAAATAAACTAGTCAACAACCAAACTATGAAACCTATATAGATATGAAATCTTCTCATGATAACTTTACCTTTTACTTATTCCATCTCGATGCTTCCATCTCGATGAATGATTTACGATTATAAGTCGGCACGCTGTATGCGCTTGCTCCAGTCGAGGATGGAGATGCCGAGTTGCATATACTGCCACTGGTCGCCTTTGAGGAAGAAGTCGAGCTTGTAGTCGTATTCTCTATCCAGGAACTCCTGTGCCGAATAGTTCATGTTCTCGAAGGCTCCTCTGCCTTGGGCGAGACAATCGGCTAGGTTGATGCGGACCACCTCCTCGCCCGTCTTCTTGTTCCAGATGCTCAGTATCGCATTCTTGTCGTTCTCGGTTACGGGATGAAGTACGATTCTACTGAACATCAGGGCTGCGATGGCTGTTCGTTCTGTTACTTTGCCATCTTGATCCTTAAATTCGGTGGTCCATGTCTTGTATGGAGTGTATCTTAATTCCTCGTCGTGGAGGAGGGAATTGTCGTAGTTGATGTAGCCGTTGGCATCGGTTATCTGATAACTGAAGTCGTCGGCATTGATGTTGGTAGGCTCGTTGAGCTGGTGCAGTCGGACGGTGAGCTGCTTGGTATCTCTGACGAGGCTGATGGTATGTTTTGTTACCTGTAAGTCTTTTACTTCTACGAGATGGTCGCTGAGTCCCTGCCAAAGTGTGTCGAGTGGGAGAGATTGATTCTCTACGACAGCTGGATTATCCTCCGGGTCGTTGCCGTCAGGGCTTTGGGCTTTCTGGCGATTCGGACTGGTGCGGTCGAGCCTTACGTTCAAATCCTTGATGTCGCTGCCTACCTGGGGAATGGCGATTTGGAATTTGGCTCCATTATGCGTACGGGTTTCTTCGTATTTCTTCTGGAAGGCGAAGGTGGCGAAGCGATATTTGCCCGGTTCCAGATTCAGGCGCATGGTATAGTTATGGTCTTTCAGCGGCTGCGATGTTGCACTGTTGTAGGCATCTTGGCGAGTAATGAATTTACCCTGCTGATCATATACGAACACGCTTACGCCGCCTACATGATCATTGAACATGTCGGCACGTTGCACGTTGTAGTCGTACTTGAATTGCAAGTCAACTCCCATATCGCAAGAGGGTAGGTCATCGTGCATCAAGTCGTTGCAGCTGCAGAGCATGCTGCCGAGAGCGACGATGCTGCTGAATGCTGCCGTGCGGCTGATAGCTGCCAAGCTGTCGAATCCCCATTCCATGCGTATATTCTTGATCCAACTATGTAACTTATTGTTTGCCATGATGCTTTTTGGTTATTATCAATATAATGTTTCAGAATATCAGGTTGTGTTTCTAGCTTCCACTATGGTGAAGCTGAAAACACAACTCGTATGGTTGAACGAAGGCGGGAGCCTAAGCTCCGCCTTTCGTTGTTATTACGCTATTACAAACCAACGCTCTGTGAACGCTTAGCCCAGTCGAGGATCTTCACGCTGACGTTGATGTACTTGGTATCCTCATCGTCTGAGGTATCAGGCTTAACTTCTGGAACGTCTGGATAACCAGGACCGCTGATTTTTTCGATTGTGAGGTCGTACCAGTTGTTGCGAAGCACACCGTAACGGCCGAGCCAACTATCATTATTTTCATCATATGTTTTATTGCCTTCTTGCCAAGGAGTCAAGTCGTCACCGAAGTGCTTGATACGAGCAATATAATAGCTTTCACCATTCTTGTAGGTCTTGATTCCGAGACCTTTAGACTTATCAAGACCGAGTTTGGTGTTGAGCTTGGCTACTAAATCTGCATCAACTTTTATTTCTGTTTCTCCTTCCTTAATTGATACATTTGATTCTGTAAATACATGTGTACCGGCAGTCAATAAATCACCCTGAAGTACTACTGTTAGTTCGGCAGTTGGTTTATTAAGAGCTTCTTTAGCCTTATTTGTAATCTGTGTAATAAGGTTGTTCTTTGTCCAAATGTCAGAACTATTACCGATCATAAAGAAGGTCTTATCTTCCTCTTTAGCTACAGCGCTTGGGGTATAAGTTGCCTTAAGAAGAACACGGGTGGTCTGACCTTGAAGCATATTTTTGATGTCGAAGGTGTTCTCTAAGCAATACAATGGCTTATCAGAACCAGAACCGGTGTTCCATGTAACTCCGTTTCCATTGGCTTCAGCTAGAGTGAATTGTGCCTTACATTTTGTTAAGTCAGATAAGTCCATACTGTAGTTAGGGTCGATACCCCAATATACACGCTTGAAAGCACCTTCTGCTGTAAGTTGACTTACAAAGCGATCTGTTGTCTTTGCCACATTATTCCAAATAGTTGCATAAGATGGAATTGTTTGATCTGTCCATGTTGCACCTAGCTTCAAACCTGTTGTGACATGTACTGGGAATGAAGTTTTGTTGATAACATCCAAAGCCCAGCTTGAGATTTTTACGTTATCACTTTTATATTTGTTTCCTGTAGCGTTGGCACCAGCTGCCGCAAAATAATCGCTTGTACTGTTTGATCCTACAGTAACCTTTGCCAAACCGCGTTCTACGTGAACCGTTGTACCAGGTTTACTATGTGCCTCTTCCTTTGTTCTATAGATACCTTTTATAGGTACGAGGGTTGTTGGCTCTGTACCATTCTTGGTAAACTCCGGAGCGTTAGCCATATAGAAACCTTTAGTATTATCTACAAGGTTTTCTGCAGTTGCTTTATTTGCAATATTCCATGCTCCGTATGTGGTGGTACCTGTAGGAAGGGTAACTTTTTTGTCTGTTCCTTTCTCGTTGTTAAGGATAACCAATGCGTAGTAATCGCCATTCTCACCAACGGCAGCTTGCTTGAGCTCTGCAGTGATAGTAGCCTCAGTTGTGATACCATTATCTGTTGTGTTGTCCTTCTTCCAAGGCTCCAAGTTTCCGAGTGATGCTGTTTCTACATACTGGTAGTCGTTTTCTGAAGTTGCTGTTCCCTTCTTAAAGATAACGAGTGTAGCATCGTTTACAGCATACTCAGAAGCTGTACCGCCATCAAACTTGTCGTTTGCGGCACGTGTACCACTTGTTGTAGGCAAGTCGATAGTGATAGATGCATAGCTTGCACCTGATTCATTCTCACCTGAGCCATTGCCCCCCCCATTTACTAAATCGTTGTTGCTAGAGCAACTTGCTGTCATAGCAGCTATCACTGCTAATCCAAAGAAATGTTTAATTCTCATGATTGATGTGATTTTATTGTTAGTTATTACTTTTATTGTTCCGCCTTCATTTCCCCGTAAATCTTTCTGATGCGTTCAGCTTCCTTCGAGTTTCCTGCCTTGGCAAGATGTTTCTCGGCAGTTACGAGGTCGCCCTTCTGCAAATCTGTGCAGGCGGCATTGAGATTGGCTGTCTCATCATCAGGGAAGAGACGGACGGCAATATCAAATACCTCGTTGAACTCTGGAGAACCAGGCTCATAGGTCTGTGCCACCAGATACATCTCCTGTAATGACAACTGCTGAGGCTTGGTCTTCAGGATTACCTTTGCCTCCTCAATGTCGAAAGGACGAACGGTATAGGTTACCGTATAGTCGCTGTGGCGCAAACGAGGATAAATCTCACTCATGATGTAGCGATAGCTAGCCGGATAAAGCTTCTTGATTTTCTGGTCCTTTGCATCGGGTGCCAAGGATGAGTTGGCAACGGCAAGGATGGCAGACTTATCGGCTAAGCTGCTGGCTTCCACCTTCTTCTTGAATCCTTCCCAGTCTTCTGGGGTGGCGTGATAGGTGAAGAGCTTATTATCGATGGTGTAGAGATTGCATACATAATTTCGCAGGGCAGCCGCACGGTTGTTGGCGAGTCGCACGTTGTTGGCGTAAGGACCATCCGGCGACGCATAGCCATGAATATCGATATTGGTGATGCTCACATCCTTGTCGTTCTTCACGAGGTCGATGGTGGATGTAATCTTTCTCAGCTCTGTGGCATTCTCACGGAAGTCGGCGAGGATATCGCTCTTGTTGAGCTTGAAGCTCAGGTAAGCTTCACCCTTTTCGGCTCTCACCTTGATGGCTTCAGCCTTTGGCTTCACGTAATGGTCGCGACCAATCTTGGGTATTGGGTTGATGACCGCCATCTGGGTGGTATCCTGATCCATCAGGTTGCCGCATCCGCAGAGGTCTTCCGTCATGGAGAGGTTGAATGCCTTCATCCACTTCCTGTAGGGAAGGGTCTGGGAGAAGAGCACCTGCTGCTCGGTATCATTCCTGCGTCTCACTACCACTGCCTGGCTATTCTTCAGTTTGCTGCTTTTGCGCAGGTATCTGATGCTCTGGTTTTTGCCATTGATGACAATGGGATTCAGGGCGATGGTATCTTCTCCGGCAATAAGCGGAGTGAAAACCAGCTGTTGCTCTGATTTGAGCTGCAGACTATCGAGATGGAGGCGGAAAGCAACCTTGAGACTGTCGCTCTTCTTCTGTGTCAAGACGCTGTCTATCAGAATCTTGCCTCCAGCCAACCGTAGCTGCGAATCATCTATCTTCTGGGCTTGGACAGTCAATGCGCTCTGTGCAAACAGAATGCAAAGGGGCGAAATGACCGCATAAAGCTTCATTTTCTTCATATTCTTCATCTTGTAAAAGAGGGTTTGATTTGGTTTTTGCTATCTCGGTGATATCGTTCCTAGAATGCGTATATCAGGGAGAGGGCGGCTTTAGTAGGACCTACATAGTTGCGGTGGTCCTTGTCAAGACATTTGTCACATCTTCCGTAGAGCTTGTATGGACTGTAGATGTATCCTAATCCGATGGATCCTTCGAGATTGAGATGTTCCGACAGCAGCCATTGGTATCCGTAGGTGAGACCACCGCCGACATACCAGCCTTCGTAATGTCTTCCTTTCTCTGTCTTTGGCAAGATGCCGAAAGGCAGGTCCACATTTTTTACGTTGTATTCACCTCCTAGGGCATGGATGCCGAAGAAATGGCCTCCAAATTTCTGGCAGGTGTACCAGCGGTACTCTGGCATTACGTTCCAGTAGCGCAATTTCTTGTCGCCTGAGAACTTCCAGGGATTCAGGGCGCCGAAAAGCTGAAAAGTGCTCTTCCTGCCCGTGCCTATTTCTAGACCAGCATTGAGCGAGGTGGTTGCCAAACCAAGCAGGTTGGTCTTCAGCGCTACCTCTTGCGCTCGGGTTATTACTGATGAGAGAATCAGCAGTAACAACATCGGTGTTCGTTTGAACATACTCTGCATCATCATCATATTTTTACTCTGTTATTTTCTTTCTTAAGGATACTGTTAGTTGTCCTATTTTGTTATTGTCATTTACTTATAATCACAGGCTTACCCTTGTAACAAGATGGATGTCACCGGGTTTCCTTTTCGGTTGCAAAGATAGAATGATTTTCTCAAAGGTGCCTCAAAAAAGTGATGAAAATCACGTAATACAAAATGCAAACGTTTGCATTGTTGTGCAAGTTGTGTGGGAGCACAAAATTCGTGAATATGGTATAAGTGGCTGATATATAGTAAATAAAAGCGAGGGTGTAAATTGCACACCCTCGCTTATTTCAGAACTTCCATCGCCTTCTTCAGACCTCTATCCACAGCCGAAGGATCGTTCTGGTAGAGCTTCTCCTTTTCCTCTCCGGTCATCTCGTCGAGCAGATAATCGGGGGTGATTCCCACACTTTCCAGCAGGTTGCCCTGTGCATCCTTGGTAAGCGAGAACGGCATGTAGAAGTAGAGGTAGCTGGTTACATTTCCTATCCATCCGCCATTGCTGGCTTCGTTGTCGGAAGTGAGCATCGCCTGCGCTCCGTAACTGTTTCTGCCTATCGTCTTCACGTGGTCGCCCTGACTTTTCAGGATGAGGGTTGTCACCTCCGACATGCTGGCACTGTAGTTGTCGAGCAGGATGGCGGTAGGGATGCTTCTGCCCAGGCTCTTCGGCGTTACCGTAATCTTCTGCGGAATCCAAGGCGTATAACTGTATGGATTATTGTCCTCTTTTTTGCGTACGTAGGCATAGACGGCAGATTGGGTGATGAGATAGTCGGTAAGCAGACGGGTGTCTATCACGCTTCCACCTCCGTTGCCACGGAAGTCGAGAATCTGTTTCTTGATCTCGCCCTTAGCCAGCGGCTCCAGGAACAGGCGGCGGTAACCTTCTACGCAGAGATGATTGTTGGTAAACTTCAGGTCGCTCCAGTAAGCATAGAGTTCCCGCTCATGCCAGAGGTAATCGGCAAGTGCCTGACAATACCAGTTGGCAAAACCGGAGGCTGAAAGCATCTGCTGGTAACGGGCATCGCCCTGCAGCTTCTGGCGGATCTGCTCGCCCATGCCGCTTGCCTCAGCAGTAACAGGTAACAGTTTGAGGAGATTCGGTGACTTTTCGTATGCCTCGCTGGCGAGAGCATAAAGGCCGGAATAATCTCCCTGGTTGCTGTAGGCCGCCATCTTCTCGCAGGCTTGGGCAGCATCATCCGAAGCCAGATAGCTATCCATATCGGCAAGCAACTGCGCTGCCTGCTGCTCAGCCTTCTCTCGCTTTCCGGTATCAGTAATCAGTGCTTTCGCCTTGGCTGATATCGTGGAAGCATCCAGATGATAGGTGCTGGCGGCATTGACAGGGAGATAGGACTTCTGATACTCGTGGAAACAGTTTTCGTAGAGCGCAAACTTGTTGAAGCCGAGATAATAGGTACCCGGCTGCTCCTTCAGGTAACCGCCCATGATGCAGAAACCATCCGAGGTAATCTCGCCGAAGGCTGTACCATCCAGGTTGAGCTGGTCGCGGGTATGGTTCCAGTGAGCATTCAGTGGGAAATACTCGGTCTTGTTGCGGAGCGTGCTGTTGAACCTCACCGTTTCCGTAGAAGAGTGGGAGACGGGCAGGGTAATCTTGACATAGAAATGCTGGTCGATGATCTTGTCGATGATTTCCTGGAAATATTGCTTTGCCTTGGCGTTGTCTTCCTGAATCTCCTGCTGGGTAAAAGCGGAGGTATGCTGGAAGGTCTTCAGGGCATCAAACTTGGGTTTGTATTCCTTGTACACCTGGTCCCAGGTCTGCGAAGATACGGCAGACTGCTCATTGAGGGTGCAGTAGCGCTGGTTCATCACGCTCCAGAAGACCTGGAACAGGTCGCCATACGACTTGACATCGGTATCGGAATAATCGGAAATCGATTTCTCGTTGGCATCATTGTCTGCCACACAACTGGTAAGCGACATTCCGGTAGTGGTTGTCGCCAGGAGGAAGGCGAAGAGGCATCGCATTCCACCTTTTATATATAAAGGGGTTCTCATATTTTAAAATGATTTATAGTTTGTAGGCAATGCCTGCGGTGATGACGCTGGAGTTGCGTCGGGCAGTCTTGCTGGTACGGGCTTTTTCCTGGTAGATATGCGAGAAGCCGTACTGGAACTTATACCCAATAGAGCCATCTATTCTTCCGAAGGAATAACCCACCTTGATGCCAGCTTCTCCGCCAAAGAGACTGCGGCGGAGATGGTTCTCATTCTTCCTGAAATCGTAGGTGGTGTTATAGCGGATGTAGGAACCATCGCCCTTGTACCCCTCCATGATGTTCATCGGATACATACCCTTGGTATGCATGGAGGTGAAGTACTCGTAATAGATGCCTACCTGCGGCTTGATCCACAATCCCTTCTCGTGGTAAGGATTATGGAGGAGATAGTAGCCCACATGCAGGGGGATGCTGATGAAGTTGTTGTTGTATCGGGTGTTCCAGGAGTCGCCGCCGAGGTTCTGGTACAGGTAGTCGCGCTGTACGAAGTGGATGCCCGCTCCTACCGCCAGCTGATCTACGATATTGTATTCGGCACCGATGGCAGCCGTGAAACCCGGTCGCACCTTATAATAAGTCTCCGACAAGCCCGATACATCCGTATCGAGCACACTGCAACTGACACCAGCTTCTGCCTCCACCTTCCAGCGGTAGGAGCTCTGCTGTGCCAGAATGCCTTGGCAGCAGAAGCCAAGGGCTATGGA
>ENA-UEOO01000422-UEOO01000422.1-human-gut-metagenome-genome-assembly--contig:-NODE-422-length-14891-cov-3.299581_pt1 | contig 14891 bp, 8 predicted proteins | sample MGYA00242888_ERZ507892 | MGnify/ENA primary metagenome ERZ507892 (study PRJEB26167, sample SAMN06115415) | human gut metagenome | host: Homo sapiens | place: China:Sichuan | collected 2015-02-04...
TGCCGCACCCTCGTCACCACCGGCCAGAAAGCCACCGATACGCTGCGTGCGATCACGGGGTGCGGCGAACCGGCCGTAGGCCAGTGCGTCGGGTTCGAATATGCCGGGCGGGACATGCGGCTGTGGCGTATGCCCTCCTCGTCGCGGGCCTATCCGCGGCCTGTGGAGTGGAAGGCCGAATTTTACCGAAAAGTATTCGAAATAAATGAAATTCTGTAAAATAGAGTATCTTTGCGTAGCAAAAAAAACAAAAATAATTTCCATTCCCGGCTTGGTTTGAGAACCAAATTCTGTTATCTTTGTATGGAAATTACATACAATTTTTTATTGTGAACGCAGAGAAAAAAATAGACAAAAAATATGTCGAGACACCGCTGATGAAGCAATATTATTCGATCAAGGCGGTGCATCCCGATGCCATCCTGCTCTTCCGGGTAGGGGATTTTTACGAAACCTTCGGCGAGGACGCGATCAAGGCCAGCGGCATACTCGGCATTACGCTCACGCGGCGGGCCAACGGTTCGGCAACCTACGTCGAACTGGCGGGGTTCCCCTACCATGCCATCGACACCTACCTGCCCAAGCTGGTGCGGGCGGGCGAGCGCGTAGCCATCTGCGAGCAGCTGGAAGACCCCAAGCAGGTGCGGGGGCTGGTCAAGCGCGGCGTCATCGAACTGGTCACCCCGGGCATCGTGCTGGGCGACAATATCCTGGCCAACAAGGAAAACGCCTTCCTCGCTTCGGTCTACTTCGGCCGGCAGACGACCGGTGTGGCGTTCCTCGACATTTCGACGGGCGAGTTCTACGTGGCCGAAGGCTCCGACAACTACGTCGACAAGCTCATTTCGAACCTCGCACCCAAGGAGATCATCTACCAGCGCGGTTACGAAGACCGCTTCTCCGCCGCTTTCGGGTCGAAGCATTACACCTACCGGCTCGACGAATGGGTCTTCTCGGAGGAGGTCAACCGTGAAAAACTCTGCAAGCAGTTCACGACCACGTCGCTCAAGGGTTTCGGCGTCGACCATTTCACCAGCGGCATATCCGCCGCCGGCGCCATCCTCTACTACCTCGAATTCACCGAGCACCGCGACATCGCCCATATCCGTTCGATTTCGCGTATCGACCAGGACGACTACGTGTGGGTCGACAAATTCACGATCCGCAACCTCGAGCTGTTCTCGTCGAACGGGGGGCGCGAGAAGTGCAGCTTCGCCGATGTCATCGACCGCACGCTCACCCCCATGGGCGGCCGCCTGCTCAAACGGTGGATCGCCATGCCTGTCAAGGATACCGTGCAGATCAACGAACGGCTGGACGTAGTCGGGCATTTCATCGAGGATGCCGACCTGGCCGACACCGTGCGCGAGCAGGTGGCGCTGGTGGGCGACATGGAGCGTATCGCGTCGCGTATCGCCGCGGCGCGGGTGACGCCCCGGGAACTGGTGCAGCTCAAGAATTCGCTCTTTGCGGTCGAATTGCTCAAGGCGGCGCTCGAATCCACGGACGACGACCGATTGCATGCGCTGGCGGCGCAGATCGACCTGATGACCGGCGTGCGCGACCGCATCGCGCGGGAGATATACCCCGATCCGCTCAACAACCAGATTCAGAAGGGCGGCGTCATCGCCGACGGCGTGGATCCCGAGCTGGACGACCTGCGCCGCATTGCGCTCCACGGCAAGGATTACCTGGCACGCATCCAGCAGCGCGAGAGCGAGACGACGGGCATCCCGTCGCTCAAGATCAGCTACAACAACGTCTTCGGCTACTATATCGAAGTGCGCAACGCCCATAAGGACAAGGTTCCCCAAAGCTGGATCCGCAAGCAAACCCTTGCCAATGCCGAACGCTACATCACCGAGGAGCTGAAGGAATACGAGGAGAAGATCCTCGGGGCCGAGGAGAAGATGCTGGTGATCGAACAGCGCATCTATGCCGACATCATCGCCCACATAAGCCGTTCGCTCGCCGTGCTGCTGCGTGACGCTGCCGTCGTGGCGCGTGTCGATTGCCTGCAATCCTTCGCCCGCATCGCCTGCGAACGCCGCTATGTCCGCCCCGTGCTCGACGACGGCAAGCGCATCGACATCCGCCAGGGACGCCATCCCGTCATCGAGACGCTTATGCCCGTAGGGGAGGAGTATATCCCCAACGACGTGCTGCTCGACGACAAGGAACAGCAGATCATGATGATCACCGGCCCCAACATGTCGGGTAAGTCGGCCCTGCTGCGGCAGACGGCGCTCATCATCCTGATGGCGCAGATGGGATCCTTCGTTCCCGCCAAGTCTGCGCATATCGGTGTGGTGGACAAGATATTCACGCGCGTCGGGGCGTCGGACAACATCTCGCAGGGCGAATCGACCTTCATGGTCGAGATGCTCGAATCGGCCAGCATCCTCAATAACATCTCCGACCGCAGCATCGTCCTGCTGGACGAAATCGGCCGCGGCACGAGTACCTACGACGGTATTTCCATCGCCTGGGCGATGGTCGAGTACCTGCACAACCACCCGACGGCGCACGCCAAAACGCTCTTCGCCACACACTACCACGAGCTGAACGAAATGGAGCAGATGTGCCCCCGCGTGAAGAACTACCACGTGAGCGTCAAGGAGCTGGGCAACCAGATCGTCTTCCTGCGCAAGCTCGAACGCGGCGGCACGGAACACTCGTTCGGTATCCACGTGGCGCGCATGGCCGGCATGCCGATGTCGGTGGTGTCGCGTGCCGACGAGATACTGCGCAACCTCGAATTGGTCTACGGCAATAACGAGATCGTACCGAGCCGCAGCCTCAAAAGCCGCGGCAAGAAACCCTCGCCGTCGGTCAGGGAGGCTGCCGAAGCCGGTGCCCCGCAGAACATGCAACTGTCGATGTTCCAGCTGGACGATCCGGTGCTGGTGCAGATCCGCGACCAGATCAAGGGACTGGACATCGATTCGCTGACACCCATCGAGGCACTCAACAAACTCAACGAAATCAAAAAGATAACAGGCATATGATCAAGCATCGCATCATGTCCGCAGCGACTTTGCTGGGCGGGGTAGTTTTTACCGGACATGCCGTGGCGCAAAGCCCGGAGGTGGCGCGGCGGCTCGATGCGAAATACGATGTGGTGTGGCCTGCGGCCGACGGACTCATAAGGGTCAATAAGGGCGGGTACCGTATTCCCGATTCGCGTATGAAATCCAACGGGAAATACGGGTATGCCGATACCCTCGGGCAGGTGGTGGTGCCGCCGGCCTACGACGATGCCGCGGATTTCGGCAACGGCCATGCCGTAGTCGGGCGGAAAGCCGGGGATGGCAGGATGCTCTACGGCCTGATCGACCGCTCGGGGCGTGTGGTCGTGCCGCTGGAGTGGGAGCGCTTGGGCGGTGTCCGTGACGGGGGCTGTGTGGCCCGCACCGGCACGGCCGCCGAACGGGAATTCTCGCTCGCCGATACGCTGGGCTATGTACGCAGCCTCGGTTACGACTATTGCAGCGATTTTTCCAACGGGCTCGCCCGCGTGGGTGTCGGTGCCTATGTCGAGAAGGAAAACGTGGCGGGGATTACGCTCCGGGATGCGTACGAATTCCGCGGGAAGTTCGGGTATATCGCTCCGGATGGCAGAATCGTTATTCCTGTGCAGTTCGACGACGCCCGGGATTTCGCGCAGGACGGGCTGGCCCCGGTCGGCATTCAGGGAAAATACTATGTCAAATGGGGGTTCATCGACAAGTCGGGGCGACAGGTCGTGCCGTGCAACTTTTACAGTGCCGAGGAGTTCCTGGGCGACCGGGCCGTAGTGAGCAAGGTCGTTGCGGGCGGGAAATTGGCCTACGGCTATATCGACCGCAGCGGGAAGGAGGTAATCCCCTGTCAGTTCGACATGGCTTCGGGCTTCCGCTTTGCCAACACATGGGTCGGCATGGAGCAGGACGGTGAATATACCTATACGCTGATCGGCCCCAACGGGGAAACCGTGCTGCCGTTCCGTGTGGGCGATTTGCAGGACGGAGGAAAATACGGGCACGCGGCGGCCTCCATCTCCGATGCCGCGGGGCGTAAACGCTTCGGGATCGTCGCCAATAACGGGAAGGTGATCCTGCCGTTCGAGTACGACCATATAGCTATTTTTTCGGAGTGGGATGCGGCGAACAACCGCTGGCAGGAGAGCGCCATGGGAACAAAGGACGGGCAAAATTTCAGCTTCGACATCTCCCGGCGGGGCGAGTAGCCTTTTCCGCCCCGGCGTGTTCCTTCCTTCCGGCATTCGGTTCCGCGGCAGACGAGTGCTTTCTGTTTTGTTTGGCCCCGGGTACCCATGTGCAGTGATGGTTGGCTGCCGCAGTCGGCAAGTCGCAGGCTGATCGTAGCCTTAGGGTGCAAAGCGGCTGCGGCTTAGATTCCGATTCCGAAATAAAACCCCGGCGCAATCTCTTTGCGCCGGGGTTTTCGTTGCAGGATATCCGTAAATTCCTCGGAGTCTCGTCCTGTTATCTCCTTTCCCGTAATGCCGTTCTCGGGCCTTTCGGTCACCCGGTTGTCCGGCTACTCGTTACGCGCGATCAGCGAACTGATGTTCTGGATCAGCATCGCCACGGCCACCGAGTTGAAACCGCCCTCGGGGATGATGACATCGGCGTAGCGCTTCGAGGGTTCGACGAACTCGTCGTGCATCGGCTTCACGGTCGAGGTGTATTGCGTGATGACCGACTGCATCGTACGCCCGCGCTCGCAGACGTCGCGCAGGATACGGCGCGCCAAGCGTATGTCGGCGTCCGTGTCCACATAGACCTTGATGTCCATCATGTCGCGCAGCTCCTTGTTTTCGAAGATCAGGATGCCGTCGACGATGATTACCTTCGAAGGCTTCACGCACACGGTTTCCGCCGTACGGTCGTGGTCGACGAACGAGTAGACCGGGTGCTCGATGGGGACGTTGTCCTTCAGCGCCTTGATGTGGTCGACCAGCATCTGCGTGTCGAACGCCTGCGGATGGTCGTAATTGAGTTTCGTGCGTTCCTCGTAGGTCAGCTCGGGGTGCGCCTTGTAATAGTAGTCGTGGCAGAGCGTCACGACGTCGTCGCCTACGAAGGCCTCTTGCAGGCGTTTGACGAGCGTGGACTTTCCCGAGCCGGTTCCTCCGGCGACTCCGATTACGGTAACTTTCATAGTGTCAGTCTGTAATATCGGTTATATAAAGAAAAGGATCGCACCTTTCGCAAGGGCAATCCTTTTCCTTTTCATTATGCGTCGATATTTGCGTAATGCGCGTTTTTCTCGATGAATTCGCGTCGGGGCGGCACTTCGTCACCCATCAGCATCGAGAAGATGCGGTCTGCCTCGGCAGCGTTTTCGATGTTCACCTGGCGCAGGATGCGCGTGTCGGGGTTCATCGTCGTTTCCCACAGCTGGTGGGCGTTCATCTCGCCGAGACCTTTGTAACGCTGCACGTGCGCCCCCTTGCCGAATTCGGCGGTGATGGTGTCGCGTTCCTTCTCCGTCCAGCAATAGCGCTCCTGCTTGCCTTTCTTCACGAGGTAGAGGGGCGGGGTGGCGATGTAGACGTGGCCGTTCTCGATCAGCTCCTTCATCTTGCGGAAGAAGAACGTCAGCATCAGCGTCGCGATGTGGCTGCCGTCGACGTCGGCATCGGTCATGATGATGATCTTGTCGTAGCGGAGTTTCTCCAGGTTGAGCGCCTTGCTGTCCTCCTCGGTGCCGATCGTCACGCCCAGCGCCGTGAACATGTTCTTGATCTCCTCGTTCTCCCACATGCGGTGCTCCTGCGCCTTTTCGATGTTCAGGATCTTACCGCGCAGCGGCATGATGGCCTGGAAATTACGGTCGCGGCCCGATTTGGCCGTGCCGCCTGCCGAGTCACCCTCGACGAAGAAGATTTCGGCGATCGAGCGGTCGCGGCTCGAGCAGTCGGCCAGTTTGCCCGGCAGACCGGCACCCGACAGCGGCGTCTTGCGCTGCACGGCTTCGCGGGCCTTGCGCGCAGCATGACGGGCCTGCGCTGCCAGCACCACCTTGCAAACGATGGCCTTGGCATCCTTGGGGTTCTCCTCCAGCTAGTGCCCCAGGGCGGCGGACATCGCCTGGTCTACGGCAGCCGAGACCTCGTCGTTGCCCAGCTTGGTCTTGGTCTGGCCCTCGAACTGCGGTTCCTGCACCTTCACCGAAACCACGGCCGTGAGGCCCTCGCGGAAGTCGTCGCCGTTGATGTCGAACTTCAGCTTGGCGAGCATGCCCGAATCCTCGGCGTATTTCTTGAGCGTGCGGGTCAGCGCGCGGCGGAAGCCCGTCAGGTGCGTACCGCCCTCGATGGTGTTGATGTTATTAACATAGGAGTGCACGTTCTCCGAGAACGAGTCGTTGTACTGCATGGCCACCTCGACCGGCACGCCGTTCTTTTCGGTGTCGATGTAGATGATCTGGTCGATGATCGGCGTGCCGCGCGTGGCGTCGAGGTACTGGACGAACTCCTTGAGGCCCTCTTCCGAATAGAAGTGGTCTTCGCGGGTCTTGCCTTCGTCGTCCTTGCGCTTGTCGTAGAGGTTCAGGCGGATGCCCTTGTTCAGGAATGCCAGTTCGCGCAGGCGGTTGGCCAGGATGTCGTATTTGTATTCCGTCGTGAGCGTGAAGATGCTCTCGTCGGGTTTGAACGTGATGGTGGTGCCGCGGTCGGAGCATTCGCCGATGACCTCGACCTGCGACGTGGGGGCGCCCTTGCTGTACGTCTGGCGGTATACCTTGCCGTCGCGGCTGCGGATCTCGGCGATCAGCAGTGTCGAAAGCGCGTTCACGCACGATACGCCCACGCCGTGCAGGCCGCCCGAAACCTTGTAGCTGCCTTTGTCGAACTTACCGCCCGCATGGAGCACCGTAAGCACGACTTCGAGTGCCGATTTGCCCTCCTTTTCGTGGTAGTCGGTCGGGATGCCGCGGCCGTTGTCGCGTACGGTGATGGAGTTGTCCTCGTTGATCGTCACGTCGATGTCGGTGCAATAGCCCGCCAGCGCCTCGTCGATCGAGTTGTCGACCACCTCGTAGACCAGATGGTGCAGACCCTTCTCACCTATGTCGCCGATATACATGGCGGGGCGCTTGCGCACCGCCTCAAGCCCTTCGAGAACCTGGATATTCGAAGCGGAATATTCTTCTTCTTGCTTTTTTACGTTTTCTAATTCGGTACTCATCTGTCGTCTTTAAAATATCGTACAAATATACGAAATATATCCCGAATAAACAATAGCCGCATGGCTTCCGCCAGACGATTTTTTGCATTTGCAGGACGTTTCGGAGGGCGTTGCGCCCGCATCGGGCAGGACGTGCCGCAACATCCCCCGGACGGGGCTGGGGCGTGCGGGATTCGCGGTCTGCTACCCGAGTTCCGCCTTGAGGTCGACCTCGCGGATATGCCCCTGCGCAAAGAGGATGGCGCGCGCAGGGTAGTTCTCGATCAGGGCGGTGTTGTGCGTGGACATGACCACGGCACAGCCGCGGCCGGCGATCTCCTGGAAAAGCTGCATGATGCCTTCGGCCGTCACGGGGTCGAGGTTGCCTGTCGGTTCGTCGGCCAGCAGCACCTGCGGGTTGTTCAGGATCGCGCGGGCGATGACCAGTCGCTGCTGCTCGCCCCCCGAGAGTTCGAACGGCATTTTGTAGCTTTTGGCCCCGAGGTCTACGAGCTTGAGCACCTGGTCGATCCGCTCCCGGATCTCGTCTTCGCGCTTCCATCCCGTGGCTTTCATCACGTAATAGAGGTTCATGAAGACGTTGCGGTCGGTGAGCAGCTGGTAGTCCTGGAATACGATACCGATCCGGCGGCGGAGGTGGGGGATGTCGCGGCGCCTGAGCCTGCGCAGGTCATAGCCTGCCACCCGCCCTTCGCCGGTGAGCAGCTGCACCTCGGCGTACAGGGTTTTGAGCAGGGTGCTCTTGCCGCTGCCGACGCGCCCGATCAGGTAAACGAATTCGCCCGGAGCCACGCACAGGTTCACATCCGACAGCACCATCTCGCCCCGGCGCATCAGCTTCTCGGCCGAGGTGCTGCCGAACGGGTTGTCCGCATGGTAGATGGCTGCGTTTTTCAGCCTTACGACATATTTTTCGCTCATAGGTTCTGGTCGCTGGAATTATTTTCCAAAGATAGTCAAAATATCCGTACGGGGATGTCGGCACGGCGAAAAAAACCGCCAAAACTGCTTCTGAAGGGATGTTTTGATCCTTCTCGACCGGAAATATATAACAAAAAAGCCCTTTGGGTTGCGCAAAAACAACCGTATAATTTGCATTTCCGCCCGAGGGTGCTTAAATTTGCACGATAGGCCGTGACGCCTCGGCCTGACAGTAAGCAAAAAATCTTTGAATGAAAGAAAACGAGATCCTGCGGGAGATTATGCGGGATGCCAAAATAGGTTGGTGGCAAGCCGACCGTAACCGCCGCGTGTTCCATATTTCGGAAGGGCTCCGCGACCTGCTGGGGGTCGCTTCGTGCGATGTGACTTACGAAGAGTTCGGGAAGATGATAACTCCGGCCTACCGGGAATATGCCCTCGCCTCGATCGGGGTGCGGGGCGGCGCCGAACGCCTCTACCCGCTGCAAGGCCCCGAGGGGGAGATATGGTGCTATTGGAAACTGTTGCGCGAAGAGGTTGCCGAAGACGGGGGGATGTTGCTGACGGGTTATTTCCGGGTGGTCGACCCGCCGTCCGAAGTGGTCAGGTCGGAGGAAAAACAACGGATCAACGACCTGCTGTTCCGTCTTAACAGCATTTCGCAAACGCTGCTTTCGCTGCTGAAAGTCGATGACCTGGATGCCGTCGTCGACGAAATCCTGGCCGACGTGCTGACCATGTTCGATGGCGGAAGGGCCTATATCATCGAATCCGACCCCGAACACCGTTTATATAATTGCACCTACGAAGTCACGGCCGAGAATGTCGCCGGGGAACAGGAGCTGGTAAGCGGTATTTCGATGGACGAGGTGCCCTGGTGGACGCAGCGCATCGCCAACGGCCAGCCCGTAATCATCTCTTCGCTCGACGAATTGCCCGACGAGGCTTTCCGCGAGCGCGAGGTGCTGGCCATGCAGGACATCAAGTCGCTGATCGCCGTGCCGCTCCTCTCGCGCGACAAGGTGTGGGGATATGCCGGCATCGACATCGTGAACCGGCCCCGGAGATGGACGGGCGAGGATTTCCAGTGGTTTTCGTCACTGATCAATATCATCAGCCTCTGTATCGAATTGCAGCGCTCCGAGCGCGAGGCGCAGTCCGAACGCAAGTACCTCCAGAGCCTCTATCACCACATGCCCCTGGGGTATGCCCAGCTGCGGGTCATCCGTGACGAGCAGGGGAAACCCGTCGACCTGCTGGTGCTGGATGCCAACTACACCGCCGACAAGATCATGGGGACTGCGCGCGAAACCTATATCGGCAGGCGTATCTCCGAACTGGGACTGGATATGGAGCAATATCTGAAAACTTTTACGGAGGTGCTCCGCAGCGACGGATTTATCGAGCGCGACTCCTTTTACGAGATCTCGAAACGCTGGATACATTCCATCCTCTATACGACCCGGTCGGACGAGGTCATCAGCCTCTTTTCCGACACTACGGAAATGCGCAATGCCCACGAGGCGTTGTTCAACAGCGAAAAAATGCTGCGCAATATTTTCGACAACGTCCAGGTCGGGGTGGAGCTTTATGACAAAGAGGGCTGCCTGGTCGACATCAACACCAAAAACCTCGACATCTTCGGCATCGCGGCGAAGGAGGATGTGCTGGGGATCAATTTTTTCGAGAACCCGATCGTGCCCGAGGAGATCCGCCGCAACGTGCGCAACGGGCAGGAGCAGTCCTTCAGGCTTGATTATCCTTTCGACCGGCTGGGCGGCTACTATCCCTCCCGCAAGAAAGGCAGCGTGCAGATATATACCAAGGTGACCATGCTGTACGACATGTACGGCGAACTGGTCAACTTCCTGGTGCTGAATATCGACAACACCGAGATCAACGAAGCCCACCACAGACTGGAGGAGTTCGAAAGTTCGTTCTCGCTGGTGAGCCGCTTCGGCAAGGTGGGGTACGCCCGCTTCGACCTGGTGACCCGCGACGGGTATGCCGTGCCGCAATGGTACCGCAACCTGGGCGAGGAGAGCGACACCCCCATGACGCAGGTGATCGGCGTCTACAACCATGTCAATCCCGAAGACCGGGAGGCCATATTCCGGGAAATCGGGCGGGTCAAGGCCAACGAGTCGAACGGCTTCACGCTCGACCTGCGGGTCGGGCTCCGCGACGGCAAGAGCGGGTGGACGCGCATCAATGTGGTGCGCAACCCGCTGAATACCGACCCCTCGAAGATCGAAATGGTATGCGTCAATTTCGATGTCACGGAACTCAAGCAGACGGAGAAGAGCCTGATCGAAGCCAAGAACAAGGCCGAGGTCAGCGACCGCCTGAAATCGGCCTTCCTGGCCAATATGAGCCACGAGATACGTACGCCGCTCAATGCCATCGTGGGATTCTCGAACCTGCTGGCCGAAACCGACGATATCGCGGAGCGCCGCGAGTACATGCAGGTCGTCGAGGAGAATAACGACCTGTTGCTCAAATTGATATCCGATATCCTCGACCTTTCGAAGATCGAGGCCGGAACGTTCGAGTTCAATTACGGCATGCTCGACGTCAACCGCATGTGCGAGGAGGCGGTGCGTTCGCTGCGCCTCAAGGTGCAGGACAAGCCCGTCGAATTGCTTTTCGGCGACCATGAGGAGCAATGCCGCATCGTCGGGGACAAGAACCGGCTGTTGCAAGTCATCACCAATTTTATCAACAATGCGGTGAAATTCACCGAGCAAGGCTCCATCACGCTGGGCTACCGCCGGGAGGCCGGGGACTTGCTGTTCTACGTCGAGGATACGGGAAAAGGCATCTCCGAAGAGCATCTGCGCACTGTTTTCGACCGTTTCGTCAAACTCAACAGCTTTGCGCAGGGCACCGGGCTGGGGCTTTCGATCTCGAAGAGCATCGTCGAGCAGATGGGCGGGCATATCGGCGTCGAGTCGGAGGAAGGCCGGGGCTCCCGTTTCTGGTTCACCATACCTGCCGTGGCATGCAATGCCGGGCCGGACGATGAACCGTCCGTTGTGGCTGAGGCTCCGCATCCCGTTTCCCGTCAGGACGGGAAACTCCCGTTGCTGCTCGTGGCCGAGGATACCGACAGCAATTTCCTGTTGGTGTCGCTGATGTTCCGCAAGGAGTTCGACATCGTACGGGCCGTCAATGGCGAGGAGGCGGTGCGAATATGCCGGGAAATGAAACCTGCGGCCATCCTGATGGACATCAAGATGCCCGTGATGGACGGGCTCGAGGCTACGCGGCGGATCCGCGCGTTCGATCCCGTCGTGCCGATCGTCGCGGTCACGGCATTCGCCTACGACCGTGACCGGCAGAAAGCCCTCGCTGCCGGAGCCAACGAATATGTCGCCAAGCCGCTGAGCGGGGAGCATATCCGCCGCGTATTGGGGACATTGCTGGCGGGGGGATAACCGCGCCGCGCGTTACGGGCTTCGCCGATAGGGACGTGTCCGCCGTTTTCCGGGGGATCGCCCGCCGCGAAACAACGGCGGCGCTGTAGCAGCCCGGTAGGGAAACCTGTGCCGGGAAGGGTTACCGCGGTGGCCGCGTCCGTTCCTGCCCTGTTTCCGGAAAATCTGCCGATCCCCGATGTATTTCCTGCCCGAGGAGCGGTATTTGGAAAAAAAGTATTATTTTTGCACTGTTTCCATGAGGCTTTGTCCCGCGAAATTCTGGGGGTGCCCGGTTTTGACAGCAGGCAGAGTTTGATTGTAAGCACGCCGAGCGCTGTGTGGCGGCTCGTAAATCCCGACGCTCAAGATTCAAATGGCAATAACAGCTATGCACTCGCTGCATAATTTTCAAGGAAAATTAGCTTAATCGCCGGGCCCAAGGCGGCTTGGCGACGAGTATCCCGGGGAGTGGTTCCGCCCTTTAACCGCTTTCCATATGGGGTATCATCAATTCAGGGATAGTGCACCGGAGCGTCCCGGCCGGTGTGCGAAATTCAGGGACTGGGACTCGGGTTGGGTTGCCGCCTGCCAGGCCCGGGTAGAAGGATCAAACGGCGGCTAAGCGTGTAGAAAGCTTTCGGGTTCCCTGTTTGGACGCGGGTTCGACTCCCGCCACCTCCACGAATGTAAAACGCATCTGGTTTATTATTAACCAGATGCGTTTTCTTGTTGTATTATATCCTTTATTGCTTGCAGAACGGATGTCGGCGCAGCGGCCCTTCGCAATTCGTGGCGGACACTTTTATGCGACTCAAAACGTGGTTTCGGTCGTATGCCCTGCGGCCTGGTGGTGGCGATGGCCGGAATCCGGTCTGGCAGGCGTTCGTCGCCAAGAGCCGTCAGGGAATCCGGAAGAGCTTGCCTTCGGCGAAGGTAATCCACAGCGACCCGTCGGGTGCCTGCCGGAAATCGTTTCCTGCCGAATTGCAGCATTTCACACTCCACAGCAGCGTGCCGTCTTCGCGCACGGCGGCAACCTGCCCGAGCCTCCCGGCGACATAGACCACACCGTCGCGCACACAGGCCGGGCAGGAGTTGTATTCGTATCCCCATCCCAGATCGGTGCACCATGTTTCGCGGTAGGCATCGGCCGACGTGTCCACGGCCGCCAGCTCGCCGTCCATCGTCTTGTAATAGAATTGCCGTCCGTCACCGCCGAGGCCCGTCGTTTCGCGCGCTTTGCGGCTGTTGTCGCGCCATAGCTGCCGTCCGGTAGCCAGGTCGAGGCAGGTCACGGCCCGGTCGGGCGCCACGATGAAGACCTTGCCGCCGGCGATGCGGGGCACGACATGCCCCGGGGAGAGGAACACGCCGGGGCGGCCGTTGTTCCATTTCCAGAGGCATCTGCCCGTCGCGGCGTCGAGGCAATAAAGGTGCCTGTCCCATGCCCCGAATACCAATTTTCCGTCCGCGAGCGTCGGGCGCCCCTGCGCCTGTCCCTGTCCGTAGTCGTAACGCCAGAGCAGTTTGCCGCTGCGCAGGTCTATGCGGCCGACGGAGCCGACGCCCAGCCCGATGTAGAGCGAGCTGCGGTCGACGAGCCCGTCGCCGACGACGGCCGTGGCGGTCGGCAGATGCCACCTTCGGCGGCCTGTCCGGGCGTCGAAAGCCCATATCCCGCCCGAGGCGGCGCCGACGATCACGAGCCCGTCCGTGCAGAGCGGGGTGGTGTAGAGCGCGTCGGGAAACCTGTGCCGCCACACTTCGCGCCCCCGGCGTGTGTCGTACGCCCGCAATACGCCCTGTGAATTGCCGTAGTAAAGCATGTCGCCGCAGCATCCCGCACCCGTCAGTACCATGGCGCTGTCCTGCAGGACGTATTCCATGCGGCCTTCGTAGTCGGGTGCGGCGGGCGGCGGGTCGCAGGGCAGGGCGAGTATCTGCGGATCCCCCTCCAGGCATACCGTATGGCGGGTGCGTGCGGCATGTCCGAGCGGCTTTTCGCGGATGCGCACCGAGTCGGCGAAGAAATCGAGCAGGGTATATCCCGGCGCCTCGCCCGGCCTGCCGGCCAGTGCCCGGCCGGGTATGCCCGCGATGCCGTCGAAATTGCGCAGGTCGAGCCGGTGGTAGTGCCCGTAGAGCGAGGCGGTGATGCCCAGCCGTTTGAGCGTTGCGACCACCTCCTGCCTGTTGGTGAGGTCTTTGTTGAGCGGGTAGTGGCAGAGGCTTACGATACGTTCGCCGGGACGAGCCCTGGCGGCCTGCGCTCCGAGCCATGCGAGGTCTTCGGTGCGCACGACGCCGTCGGCCATTTTCATGTAGGGCCCGCAGTTGTAGCCCAGGAAAAGGTAGCCTCCCGCACGGTGCGCGACGCGCCCGTCATGGCCGAATATGCGGCGGAACGTCGTGCATCCGCTCTCCGACCAGGTCGTTTCGTGGTTGCCCATGACGGTGAACCACGGTTTTTCGAGCTGCGACATCAGCCCGTACACGTGCTCCAGTTCCTCGTCGCTGCCCGTGTTGGTGAGATCCCCGCCGAAGATGACCAGTTCGGCATCCGACGCGTTGGCTTCGGCTATGGCCACGCGGAAGAGCGAGTCCTGTGCATTGCCCGGCGAGACATGTATGTCGGTGAAAAAGACGACGTGCAGCGTATCGGCCGGGGAGGGGCGTGTTTGCGCCGCAGAGGTTCGGGTGTCCCGCCGCGCTGCGTGATCCGCCGTAGCGGAGGCTCCCGCCGCAGGCGCATGCACGGGGACGAGTGCCGACAGGCACCACGCCATGCCGAGGCTCAGCCGGAGGATCTGTTTTTTCATGGCCGTCGAGGTAAGTTTTAATGCGGTAAGGTACGAAATTCAGGGCAAAAAACATATCTTTGTGCCACTGAAAAATACAGACATATGGCTAAAAAGATCATGCTGCTCGGTTCGGGCGAACTGGGCAAGGAGTTCGTAATCGCGGCGCAGCGGCTGGGACAGACCGTCGTGGCGTGCGATTCCTATGCAGGCGCCCCTGCCATGCAGGTGGCCGACGCCTGCGAGGTGTTCCCGATGCTCGACGGCGATGCGCTCGCCGCCGCCGTGGCCCGGCACCGCCCCGACGTCATCGTCCCCGAGATCGAGGCGATCCGCACCGAACGCCTCTACGACTTCGAACGCGAGGGCATCCAGGTCGTGCCGAGTGCCCGCGCCGTCAATTTCACGATGAACCGCAAGGCCATCCGCGACCTTGCCGCCCGGGAGCCGGGGCTAAAGACCGCCCGTTATTTCTACGCCACGTCGCTCGCCGAACTGGAGGAGGCTGCCGCCCGGATCGGGTTCCCGTGCGTGGTCAAGCCGCTGATGTCCTC
>ENA-UEOO01000437-UEOO01000437.1-human-gut-metagenome-genome-assembly--contig:-NODE-437-length-14658-cov-5.243810_pt1 | contig 14658 bp, 6 predicted proteins | sample MGYA00242888_ERZ507892 | MGnify/ENA primary metagenome ERZ507892 (study PRJEB26167, sample SAMN06115415) | human gut metagenome | host: Homo sapiens | place: China:Sichuan | collected 2015-02-04...
ACCTCTCATCATGGTTACTTCTATCTTTCCGGTGCTGGCGAAATTATCTATATTGATCCGCAGACGATGGAAGGCGTTAACCTGGCTTTCCTTCCTAAGTTCCAAGACCATAAGCCAGATAGCCACTTCTTGAACATGAACCTGGACAAGGACGGACTGTTGTGGCTCACTTCTGCTGATAATGGTATTTACCGTGTCAGTTTCACCCCCAACCAGTTCCGTGTCATCCCTTTGCCGGATGGTGATAAGAGTGGAGTGAAAGCCATCTGCCAGTTGAAGAATAGTGATGTGCTGGTGGGTGCCCGCAGCAAGAATGTTTATCTGTTGGATATGCAGGGCAGGGTGAAGCAGGTGTTCGATTATGCCCATCATCAAATCGGCAGCATTTATCATGCCATGTGTGATGACAGGCAGAATCTCTGGCTCTCTACTAAGGGAGACGGATTGGTAAAACTGACTCCCGATTCCTCCAGACCAATAGGGTATCGCATCGCTCATTACCGTCATGATGCCCGGGATCCTTATTCCATCAGCGGCAACAATGTCTATATGACCTGTCAGGATTCCTACCATCGCATCTGGGTGGCTACGCTGGATGGAGGTCTCAATCTGCTGCAGGAACAGGGCGGAAAGGTGCGCTTCTATAATAAATATCATGGTATGAAAAACTATCCCGGTTACGGACTCTATATGGATGCCCGCAACCTGGTAGAGGACAGTCATCAGAGAATATGGGTAGGAACGATGGACGGACTGATGTCTTTCAAGACAGATTTCAAATCGGTAGGCGACCTGCGCTTCGAGACTTATCGCAATACCGATATCAATACCCGTGCCAATAGTGACATCTACGGACTTTACAAGGATAACAACAGGCAGGTTTGGATGTGTACCTTTGGTGGAGGTCTGAGTCGTCTGGATGGTTTTGATGAAGTGACGCATCTGCCTATCCTTACTTCTTTGGGAGCAAAGGAAGGTTTGCATAATGATGTCATCATTTCGATTTTAGAGGATAAGATGGGACGCCTTTGGCTGGTAAATGCCGATGGCTTGTCGTGCTATGATTATCAATCAGACCGCATCCAGCATTTCGACAATTCCGACGGTTTCCCTGATGTTCAGCTTGAGGAATCTTCTGCGGCTTTGATCCAGAATGGGGAGATATGGCTGGGGTGCAAGGAAGGAATCCTTGCTTATCAGCCGGAACGTATCCATACCACCCGTCTGCAATATCCTATATATATAATAGGTGGAGAGGTGAACAACCGCGATATCCGCAGTTACAATCAGCCAGCCATCTTGGAGAAATCGATGGTTTATACCGATCGTCTCACCCTGCGTCATTCCCAGTCGATGTTCACTCTGGAGTTTGCTGCCCTGAATTTCTGCAATCCGGAGCGCATCAGCTACCGTTACCGGCTGAAGGGTTACGACCATGATTGGCATTATGCCGGCAAGAACCGTCTGGCTTCCTATACCAATGTGCCGTCGGGAACCTATCAGTTTATCGTAGAGGTAATGGATGCCACCAATCCTGATTCTCACAGCACGAGAGAGTTGACCATCACCATTCTTCCACCCTGGTGGGCTACGTGGTGGGCTTATCTCATCTACATCATTCTGATATCCGTAGCCAGCTACTATGCTTTCCGCTATGCGAAGTATCAGATTCGGCTGAAAAACAATATCTACATCCAGAACCAGCTGGCAGAGTATAAGCGCAAGTTTAATGCCGAACAGCAGGATAAGCAGTTTGCCGACAAGGTGCGCCGGTTTATGGAAGCCAACTTGACTAATGCCGATTTCGAGATAGATATGCTGGCACAGGAATTGGGCATGAGCCGTTCAGCCTTCTTCAAGAAGACGAAGGCTGTGATGGGCTGTTCGCCAAGCGATATGGTGAAGGATTTCAAACTGAGTCATGCCGTAGAATTGCTGAAGCATTCCGGCCAGAGTATCACAGATGTAGCCTACTGTTGCGGCTTCACCGATGTAGGCTATTTCGGCAAGTGCTTCCGTAAGAAATATGGCATGTCGCCAAGAGAGTATGTAGCGCAGCAGCAGGAGAGTGAAATAAAAAAATAAAGTTTTTTATAAAAAATCTCAAAAAAGGTGATTACAGCGTGAACCAATGTGCGTCTTTTAGGCAATTGAAACAAACAAATTAAATGTTGACTAATCATTTTTACCTAAAAGGCTAATGAAACAACTGTCTTATCATAGTAGGTTTATATTGGTTCTGTTATTTACGTTGTTGAACACTTTACCAATATGCTCACAGGCGGCAACTCCTAGGTACAGGATAGCTGCTTGCGACTGGATGATGCTGAAACGTCAGAAGCTGGGCGAGTTTAAACTGGCTCATGAATTAGGAGCAGATGGCGTTGAGGTTGACATGGGCGGATTGGGTAAACGCGTGTTATTTGATAATCAGCTTAGAGAACCACAACAGGCAGAAAAGTTTCAGGCTGCAGCCCGCCAGTATGGCGTAGCTGTTCCTTCTATGGCGATGAGTGGCTTCTTCGCTCAGAGTTTCCTGACTCGTGATAATTATCAAGACCTTTTGAAAGATTGTTTCCAGACGATAAAACTCTTTGGCAGCAAGGTGGCTTTCCTTCCACTCGGAGGTAGCGGAAAAGACTGGCAGCAGGAAGGCTGTGCAGCATACCAGCAGATGGTTTCTCGCCTTCGCACAGCCGGTGAGATGGCAAAGCAGGAGGGTATCACCATCGGTATCAGAACCGGAATGGGAGCTAAGTTTGATAAGAAACTGCTGAAGAAAGTAGGCAGCAGTCAGATTAAGGTCTACTACAATTTTCAGGATGCAGCCGATCATCATCGTGATATCTGCAAGGAACTCCGGAAGTTGGGCGCCCAGCGTATCGTCCAGATACATGCTTCCAATACAGATAGCGTAAATCTTCAGGAAGACCCGGAGATTAATCTTCCGAAAATCAGGAAGACGCTTGACAAGATGAAATGGAGCGGCTGGCTGGTGGTAGAGCGGAGCCGTGATGTAAAGAGGGTAAGAGACGTGAAATATAATTTCGGTAGAAACATCGCTTACTTAAAACAGGTATTTCAAGAGCGGTAACAGTTTCGGGGAATAACTGGCAAACTACTTTTATATAATTAGGAAAGTGTAAATCGTGTTAGAAAAGAAATAAATCAAAATATAGTTAAACCTAAAAAAGACAATTATGAAGAAAAATCATTTCATTGCGCGGAAAGGACTCTTCTCTCTGGCACTTGCTGCCGTAGGAGCGATGTTCTTGGGTTCGTGTGCCGTTGATGGTTTTGATGACAAAGAGAAGTTTGACGACGGCGTGTCTGGAGTGAAACTTGAGTCACCTGAACTCTCGACAAAGACAGTTGCTGCTTCTGATGGTTCAGATAAGCTGCAAGTATCATGGAAGGTAGTCTATGGCGCTGGTGGTTACGAGTGTAAGGCTTATAATGTGGATGATCCTGACAATCCTGAGGAGGTGGCGAGTGATACCATTGATGGTACCTCTTTCCAATTCAAGATAGCTGAAGATACCAATTATAAGATAGCTGTGCGTACCTTGGGTAACAAGGCAAAGAACAATACTGAGGCTGATAAGGCTACAGAATTGGAATATAGTACATTGGTTCCAGCTAAGACCATTCCTAATAATTCTGATATTTCAGAATTCATTGCTGCCAACTTGCAGGAATCTGATAAGGAGCAGGCTTTCGAGTTGGAAGCAGGTGGTACTTATACCTGCAATAACTCAATTGATTTCAAGGGCAACAAGATGACCCTTCGTGGTAACAAACTGAGCCATGCTTTGGTTACTATGGGTGAAGGTGCTGCCATCTATACTTCAGCTCAGCTGAAGGTGAAGTTCATCAATTTCGACTGCTCTTCCACAACTCATAAGGGTGGTATCATCGAGATGTCTCCAGAGCCACCTGCATCTTGCTCTGCAGAGTCTCAGGGCGTTGGTGCTGGCAAGAATGGTGGTAAGCCTGCCGATGTATATATCCTGCAAGACCCAATTATCATTCAGGATTGTGCCTTCAAGAATGTCATCGACGGACTCTTCTCTGTAGGCCAGTGCTCTTGGGGTATTGCTGATGTACGTGTGATGAACAGCGTGGTTCAGATGCGTAATGACGGAAAGAAGAACTCTAATGGTGCTATCATCTGCGGCTTTTCTAATGGCTTCAAGGCTCCTAGTGGCGGTCAGTTCTGGTATGGTGGTATCAAGAGCATTACCATCAAGAACTCTACTATCTACAATATTGAAAGCAATAGTAAGAATCGTATGTTCCGTTTCAACAACAAGGATTTGGACCATGCCTTCCCTACAGCAGGTGGTTCTTGTACCATGATGGATAATACCTTTATCCGTGTATATGACAAGAAGGAGTTCGGTAACAATACTCCTAACAACAATAAGTACGTGATTACTTATGATAACAACATCTTCTACGACTGCTTCCGTTTGCAGAAGTTCATTCAGGGCAACTGTAAATTGGAATATCACCAGAATCTGAATACTGTCTGGAGTGTCGGCAGTTCAGTAGATGGAACCGATAAGGGTAAGCTGGCTACTGAAGAGAATGCTGGATTTGCTGAGGCAGAGACCAAGAAGGAACTCGACTTCACCCAGCCTAACTTCGGGCTTAATTTCAAGGCTACCGGTGCGATTTCAAGTACAATCGGTGATCCACGTTGGAGAAAATAATTTAAACTATCTAATCTCGAAACAAGATGAAACGTAAATATATAAAGACATTGGCCTTTGGTATGGTACTTACCTGTGCTGTGCCTGCAATGGCTCAAAATAAAGTAGTGCAGGGTACTGTACTCGATGACCTCGGTGAACCTGTTATCGGTGCTACCGTAAAGGTCGCAGGTACCAAGACTGCTGTGATTACCGATATGGATGGTAACTATAAGTTGTCTGTTCCTAAGGGTGGCAAGGTTACCGTTTCTTATATCGGTTTTAGGGATGCTACTACCAATGGTGGTACTATCAAGCTGGTTGCTGACGACAAGACTCTTCAGGAGGTGGTAGTCGTAGGTTACGGTACCCAGAAGAAGGCTCACCTGACCGGTTCTGTAGCCAACATCCCAACAGATGAAATCCAGGACCTTGCTAATGGTGGCTTGGCTTCTTCTTTGGGCGGTCTGGTTAACGGTTTGAGCGTAAGTGGTGGTGAGAGCCGTCCTGGTGAGAATGCCCGTATCATGATCCGTGATACCAACTCATTGGGCGAAGTTGGTTCTACAGCCCAGCAGCCTCTCTTCGTTATCGATGGTTATATCTATCCTAACGATGTAAAGGTTGGTAACAGTTACCAGAACCTCGGTGCTGAGGCTTTCAATAACCTGGATGCCTCTGAGGTAGAGAGTATCTCTGTATTGAAGGATGCTTCTGCTGCCGTTTATGGTGCCCGTGCTGCCAATGGTGTTATCCTCGTAACAACCAAGAAGGGTAAGATGGGTGCACCTCGCATTTCTTATAGCGGTTCTTTCGGTTTCACCGATGAGGTTTCTCGCCCAAAGATGCTGAATGCTTACCAGTATGGTCGTTTGTACAATGCTGTAACAGCAGCTGACCCAACCAATACTTCCCTCAATAAGACTACTGCCCTTTTTCAGGCTGATGAGTTGGAGGCTATGAAGGGACTGAATTACGACTTGCTCGATAAGTATTGGGAAACTGGTATGACCCAGAAGCACAGCGTAAACGTAAGTGGTGCTACCGATAAGGTGAACTATTTTGCAGGTATATCTTACTTCGATCAGGATGGTAACCTCGGTAAACTCAACTATAACCGTTGGAACTACCGTGCCGGTGTGGATGTAAAAGTAAGCAAGTGGTTGGGCGCTAATCTGACTGTTAGCGGTGACTATGCTACAAAGGAAAAGCCATTGGTAAAGGTGGGTGGATCTGGCGATGAGAAGGACTACAACCTCCTTCTGACCCGTCCTACTTACATGCCTGAATCAGTAAATGGTTATGATCTCCTGGCTTATGGTCCTAGCAATACACAGAAGAACCAGAACCAGCAGTATAACTTTGCTACTTTGCAGAACAATGGCGACTACCGCAAGAACATGAATTCTAACCTGAATATCAGCGGAAGCCTTGATTATGATTTCGGTTGGAGCAAGATTCTGAAGGGATTGAAGTTGCGCTTCTCTTATTCCAAGAGTATCAATACCGATAAGGGTAATGAGTATGGTTCAAACTTCACCCTCTATCAGATGTTGACTCGTTATGGTAGCGGTAACCACCTTTATACTCCTACCAGCGGCGATAATGCAGATTTCGATTACCTGGCAGCGTCTAACTTCAATGGTGTGACAACCGCCAATGGTGACTATCTGGCTCGTACCATGGTTCGTACTGATAACTATCAGATGAACTTCACAGCCCAGTATCAGCGCGATTTCGGTCAGCATCATCTGGGTGGTCTGTTCTCTATAGAGAAGTCTGAGGCAGAGAATGAGTACTTGCAGGGACAGCGTTTGACCCCGTATCCTTTCACTACCGGTCAGTATAACTCTGCAACAGGTGAGATGACTACTATGTTTACCCGTAGTGAGAGCGGTACCCTTTCATATATCGGCCGTATCAACTATGCCTATGCCAACAAGTATCTCTTCGAGGCTCTGGTTCGTTCTGATGCATCAACCAAGTTTGCTCCAAAGAACTACTGGGGAACATTCCCTGCTTTCTCTGCAGGTTGGGTAATCTCTGAGGAGAGCTGGTTCCGTAACAAGGTGAAGGGAGTTGACTTCCTGAAGCTCCGTGCTTCCTGGGGTATGACCGGTCGAGACAATACAGCGGCATGGCAATGGATGCAGGTTTATGCACAGGATGCTAACCGTGGTACAGTATTCGAGACTGGTAAGGATTCTGGCAACCGTATCACCATCAACAAGAACAATTCTGCGGTAAATTCAGACGTTCATTGGGATAAAGACTACAAGACCAACGTGGGTATTGATGCACAGTTCCTCAACAACCGCCTGGCTGTAACCTTCGATTACTATTATGAGAAGAACCGCGAGATGCTGATGAATATCAAGCAGACTGTTCCTTCTACCGTAGGTACACAGAGTGCTGCATCCAATATCGGTGAGATGGATTCATGGGGTGGTGAGCTCTCTGTCACATGGAAGGATAAGATTGGTAAGGACTTCAAGTATCGTATCGGTATCAACACAGGCTGGTCTGACAACAAGGTACTGAATATGGACTGGGTTACAGATTATCTCTACCGTCAGATTACTCCAGGACATCGTACAGACGTAGGTCTTTGGGGTATGCAATGCATCGGTATGTTCCGCAGCTTCCAGGATATTGAGGAATACTTCACGAAGTACAACATCTCTACTTATATGGGCATGACCAAAGATCAGGTTCGCCCTGGTATGTTGATGTATAAGGATGTTCGTGGTGCTTACGATTCTGAGACTGGTACTTATGCCGGACCTGATGGTATCGTAGATGTAGACAACGACCAGGTAGAGTTAGGTCATCGCAGCAGCAATCTCTATGGTTTGACCATGAATTTGGGTGCAGACTGGAAGGGCCTTTCTCTGACAGCTCAGATTGGTGCAAGCTGGGGTGGTTATACCACACTTCCTGGTGCAGCATTGAAGTCAACAGGTAATCTGGAGTATTGCAACATGCCTTCATTCTGGAATCCAGACAATATGTTTGCTTATCAGGATGTATATGATGGCTCAGGTAATCTCGTAGTAAAGGAGAACCGTGAGGCTTACTATCCTAACTTGAAGTATACAGATGTGAATGCTGTAGCATCCAGCTTCTGGAGAGTGAGTACAGCACGTGTGGCTCTGAACCGCTTGACCTTGGCTTATACTTTGCCAAAGAGCTGGTTGGGTAGCATCGGCATCAACAGCTGCCGTATCAATATTACCGGTCAGAACCTCATCAACTTCTACAATCCATATCCAGACAACTTCATGAATCCTATGTCGGGATCATACGGAAGCTATCCTAACCTCCGTAAGTGGACTGTGGGTGTGAATCTCTCATTCTAATGAGATACTTATATAATTCTTAAAAAGCAAAGAACAATGAAAACGACAATAAAATTATTCAGTCTTGGTCTGGTTTCAGCCTTGGCTTTCAGCTCTTGTAGTGACAGCTTCTTGGAGGAAAAGAAGAACTATGACAATGTAAATAAAGACATCTACAACTATTATGAAGGATGTAATGGTCGTCTAAACGATATCTACAGTTGGTGTTTGCCAACAACCAACGATTTGACCTGGAAGTATCCTTCTATGGGTAATGCGGATGAGGCTGGTAAGTCTACAGAGGAATACAGTGGTCTCAGCTCTTTTGTAGACCCACAGGTTGAGCTGAGCTCTACCAGTACCACAAATTCGGTTCCTGATTTCTTTATGGGCGACCAGAGCAATATTCAGGCATCTGTATATGGTAGAATCCGTAATGTCAATGATGTTATCCAGGGTATCAGTGGCAGCACCCTTTCTGAGGAACAGAAGAATGAATTGCTCGGTCAGGTATATTTCTTCCGTGCATGGTGCTATTACAACTTGTTCAAGTGGTATGGCGGTGTGCCTCTGGTTAAGGAAACACAGGATCCTGTAGAAAGTTCTGTTACTCCTCGTGCTACGTCTAAGGAGACTTACGAGTTTATTCTTGATGACCTGAACAAGGCTGCAGATATGTTGGCTGCCAAGACAGAGAATGGTTCTGGATGGTCGGAGAAAGGTCGTGTTACTTCTGGTACTGCGTTGGCTTTGAAGGGCCGTTTGATGCTTTTGTGGTGTAGCCCTCTCTTCAACCGTGCAAACGATGAAAACCGTTGGAAGACTGCTTATGAAACCATGAAGTCCGATTTGGAGCGTATCAACAAGTGTGGTTATCACCTGTATACTGCCAATGACAATGTGAATGGTTCTGCCTTTGCCAAGATGTTTACCGATGGTGGTAATAATCCTGAGGCTGTGTTCGTTACCTTATATAATAATGTAACAGGTGATGGTCTCGATAATCAGAAGAACAACAACTGGGAGCGTCAGATTCGTCCGGCTAATACAGGTGGTAGCGGTAAGAATGCTTCTCAGATGCTGATTAATATGTTCCCAATGTCAGACGGTAAACTTCCTGAGAGTTGCGATACTTATACCAAGTTGGCACGTTCAGAGAAGACTTTGGATAACGTGACTCCATTCCTAAATCGTGACAAGCGTTTCTACCGTACCTTCGCTTTCCCAGGTTTCCGTTGGTCTTACGATGGTAATGCGTCAGAGCGCGATGCGAACAACCCTTCGGATGGTGCCAACTACGTACTTTGGAACTATGTATGGTATACCAGCATGAATGATGCCGGCAACCCTGAGAGTGGTGATTCTTATGGTGCTGACAACCTGTTGAAGAGTCGTCAGGGTGTATATGTACGCAAGAAGAGTGATGATTTGGATGTCAATTCTTCTCCTCTTTATAAGTATGTAGCTCTTGATACCAAGGGTGCAGCTCCGTTCTATTCTGCAGCACCGTTGATTGAACTCCGTTATGCTGAGGTTCTCCTGAACCTTGCTGAGGTTGCAGCAGGTGCAGGTCATCTCGATGAGGCTGTTGGATATGTTAAGCAGATTCGTGAGCGTGCTGGTTATTCAGCTGCTAATTCTGAGGATGATGGTATCACACCTGCAGCTTACAATGATCAGGCTACCTGTATCTCTCAGATTCTCTATGAGCGCCAGATTGAGTTTGCTTACGAGGGTAAGCGTTTCGATGACCTCCGCCGTTGGATGCTCTTCGATGGTGGTATTGGCAAGGTAGAGGGTGCTCCTTCTACATGGACTTTGACTGGTTGGGGTGGCAATACCTGTACATGGCTTGGTTTCAAGGCGTTGAACGGTCAGCGTCGTGAGAATATCCAGTATCGTGTTGCTGATAAGTATGGCGTAGGTGGTACAACTTTCAATTCTGACCCATTGTTGAAAGCTGGTACTGAGCGTCCTGATGGTGTTGATCTCCGTAAGGAAGATTTGAATACTCAACTCGAGAACTTGTCTACATGGTATAAGGACAACTTGGTAATGAAGGTACAGAAGGGTGATGGTTACGATTCTAACAAGAATTACCTCTACATGAACTTCCGTCCTAAGTATTACTTCTTAGGCTTCACTTCTGGTGCATCTAATGCCAACAAGAATTTGAAGCAGACCATCGGTTGGGGTGATTACAACAATGGTGGTGCCAATGGTACCTTCGACCCATTGGCTGAGTAATGGCAAGAGAGAAATGACGATATTGTCATAACATAATATATTAAGGTTGCGGGGTGTGTTCTCTTGATAGAGAATGCACCCCGTTTTCTATCTCTGATATTTTCTGTAGGAGGGTGTGTCTAAGTCTGGATAATAGTTGGCGCATAACAGTTGACACCCGCATGCACATCACCTGTTGTGCATGCGCATATCAGCTGTTATGCAAGCGCACAACAGCTGTTGTGCGACCGGAGATACTAACAATCTCGCCAACATATCCTATCTTTTCCAGCAACATATCCTATGTTTTCCAGCAATAAGAAGAGAGGGTGTGCTGTAAGTCCATAATACAGGCTCGCAAGTCCGTTAGGCGTAATAAGTAACGCGAGTCCGCTAGGCGTTCCTGCGGATTCGCAATCCGCAGACAAAAAAGGCTCGACCTCTTTATTGGAGATTTGTAATCCCCAGCCGTAGGCTTTTCATATCTCCAAACTATATTTGCATTTTCGCTTGAGGCGGATTGCAAATCCGCCGGAACGCCTAGCGGGCTTGTCCTCAACTTCTGCCAAGAAGTCTGTTCGCTATAATATGGCTGGCCAGCAGGTGAATGCTTCTTATAAGGGTCTCGTTATCGAGAATGGCAAGAAGTTCGTTCAGAAGTAATCTGACGTGATTCGGTTAGAATTTTAAGATAAAAGAAACGATAATAAAAGGGAGCGCATCACTAATGGTTGCGCTCCCTTTTTTGCATCTCTCAGGATGCTGAGTTATATGAAAAATGCACTTTCTAAGGTGCAGATTGCCTTATTGTATGCAAGTTTTCTTCGAACTGATTACCTTGCCATCCTTCAATGCCTTGATGATATAAACACCTGATGGGAGAGAATCGAGATTCTTGCCTTTTCTCACCTTGATACCTGCAGCATTGTATACCTCGTAGCTATCGGCTGCGATTGAGGTCTGAATGTTTTGAATGCCTGTTGCAGAACCATCTGTCAGATAGAAATGGAAGGTGCGGGTATAGGTGCTGATGTTGTCATCATCGCTTACCTTGACAGTATAATCTACGAGCGCCTTTCCACAATCTTCGTTGGCGGTGAAAATATATTCACCCTCGTTGGCACCCGTATCATGACTCATCTTGCTCATCGCATCACCCTTTGCCTCGCATTCAAACTGAGGATTGTTGGTGTAGCCGGCAAAGTATTTCTTCATGTCGATGGTTACGCTTTCTCCCTGTTTGAGAGTGAAGTGAGGCTCGGCAAGCCAGTTGAGATATTCTTCGAGATTGGTGTAGCCATCTGCGTTTTCATCGGCATTTCCGTCGCTTACGCCTTTTACTTCCTCCCACCAGTCTGGCATTCCGTCTTGGTCGGTATCCCAGTTGGCTTCGCGCTTGGCCTCTGTGATGTTCAAGCCCTTGAAACCTTCGCATCCCTTATCTTCTTCGCTGTCGATAAGTCCCTTCTTGCCACTCTGACTGCCTACTGCCGTGGTAGTTCCGGCTAACGTCTCGTTCACCATTCGGGTATCGTGATTATCCAGGAAAGGCTGGTTGGCTCCCACATCGCAGAGCACGTTCTTATAGGCTGCCTTGGCACTCTCGATAGCTGCCAGAGACTCGAAGAATGGTTTCGAAACGAATGGCTTCCAGTTTACTACCTGACCATTTGATGTTTCGACAACATAGGTATCTTTGAGTTTATCTTCTGTCAGGGCTCCATTGCCTGCAGCCTGACGGATATTGCCATGAACGTATGCACTCTGTGTACCGCTTCCAGTGCCTTCAAGCTGAAGGCGGAACAGTTTCTTCTGGGTGGTAGCTGATCCCATCTTATAATAGTTGTTCACGAAATTCACCTCGTGGCTGCCACCATCCGTAGCACGGCCACCCCAGTTGTAAACCACATTATTAAATACATCGTGATGACCATCGTAAGCTCCTACGCCATCCAGTCCGCCGCTCAAACTCCAGTTTCTTCCTTCGCAATGAGCCAGCAGGTTGTGGTGATAAGAACCTACCTTGAGTGTTGCCGACATTTCGCCGCCGCCGATGGTTGCTGCATATCCGTGGGCTGTACCCGCACTATAGTTAGGATGACCTGCCACATTGAGCGCTTCGGAAATCAGGGTGCGCTGAAGAGTAAGACTCTTGGCGTTGCGGCTTGAGAATGCCTCATCGATGGTCCAAGAGATAGAGCAATGGTCCATGATGGCATTGTCGTTGCCTGCCATTCCCATACCGTCGAGTCCGTTCACTTTATCTTCATCGCTGATAGTTCCTCCGTTGGTCTCCTTATGTCCCAGACGCATGCGGAGGAAACGGGTGATGCCTTCGCTTGCCATACCGAAAGGACAGCCGCGCAGCATGATGCCGTTGCCTGGAGCCGTCTGTCCGGCGATAGTAACGTATTCGTCGCTGCAGGTGAGTCGTTTTTTCAGGTCAATGACGCCCGCCACATCAAAGACGATGGTGCGCGGTCCGGTAGCTTTCTTGATACCGTAACGGAAGGAACCCTCTATCGGATTCTCATCATCGCCATTATCTTCGAGTGTGGTTACGTGATAAACGCTTCCGCCTCTGCCGCCCGTAGCATACTTACCATATCCTTCTGCACCAGGGAAGGCTAGATGACGTGGACGGAAGGTCCATACATCACCTTCGTATACCATGCCGGCAGCATCTTCCTCGTCGATTCGCCAGTAATAGGTGTTGAGGTTGGATGTCTGGTTGAACGTATATTTTGCCTCGGTAGTTGTAGCTACTTCTGTAAGACTGTTGGCATCTGTACCTATCAGGACATGGTGCTTGACGGCTTTTTCGGCTGAAGTCCAGAAGATGGTGAGCGATCCGTTATCGGCATCGGCATGATAATCTCTGTTCTCCGGATAAGGATCTGTAGCTGCTGTCTGTGGATTCGGACGGTCGAAGATGAGGGCGTTGATGGTGAGCGAGGTGGTATAATTGCCGCTCTTGTCATCGCTGGCACTCGGTGTGGTAACGTAAGAGATGACGACATCCTTTCCCTCTTCTGCTACAAAAGTTACGTACGACATGCCGCAGGCTGATGGAGTCAGGGCTCTGTTGGTCTGTGCGATGCCTTCCTGCTGCTTGGTGCCGTTGACGTATACATCGAGCTTCGGTGCATTGAAACCATCGTTGTTGTTATGGTAAGCCATCAGCGAGTGCTTGCCGGCGCTCAGTCCTTTGAGGGTGATGTTGAGGCGGACGGCACCTTCGGTTATCTGTGGGGTGTTACCGTCTTCGTAACCATAGATGGCAAAGCCGTCGGCGATGAGCTTGGAACTGCTGAGTCCGTTCTTGAACCAGCATGATTTCAGTCTTCTGCCTGCATAAGAGGCATCATTAGCCAGCGTGATGGTGATAGGATTTCCGTCAGCATCTTCTACTTCCTTCGATTCTGTTTCGCAGGTGTTTACTGCCCATGCTGTGTACTCGGGTTCATTGACCTGTGACTCGGAACGACCTGCCAGATTGAAGTCGATTCTCTGTGCCGATGCTGTCAGTGCTGAGACTAAAGCCATCGAGAATAATACTTGTCTTTTCATGTTTTACCTTAAGTTTGAAAGTTGTTTATTTTGTTTTTATTGATTCTTTGGGATTAGATATTGTTTGGTGTTTCATCTTTTGTGTTTCCCAATAGCCACATTCCCTCATCGGCAAATACATTCGACAGACAGAGAGAAAAGACTATCAAGACGGTTAGTCTGAACTTCATATTATTATTTTTAGATTCATTATTCTGTAATCAGCCTCAACTTCTTCGTTCCTACGCGGGCTTTCAGCCATTCGCTGATTTTCTCTTTTTCAGCAACAGACGGATGTCTGGTGAATTTAAGGACAGCCAATGTTACCGTATCCGTCTTCATCGAATCGACCCGCACTTCGAGCGAGTGAGCGATGGAAAGAGTCGTGATGGAAGGATAAAGTACCTTCAATTCGGGTACTAATGTACGACTCATAGCATCGTACGTTCTGTATTGCTCCAGTGTTGTCTCCAGTTGGGAAATTTTCACCGCCTGTTGTTGAAGCCGTTGCTCACTGTTTTTATAGAAGTCTTCCATGACCATGGCACGGATAGAAGTCACATCTACCGCTTCGTTATTCATCCCCTGCAATACAACTAGCTTCGTATCTTCCAACTTATATTCTTTCATCTTGCTACGAGCAATAGAAATCGAAGCATCGGGCACTTCAGGACCAATCAAAACAACCCGCACTTCTTTATGTTCATAGCTGATCTTTTTATCGAGTACCTGTGTATTTTCAAAGCTTAACTGATCGCTAATAAAACGATTGGCTGCCGCCTCATAGAAGGTGCTTTTTATAATTCCAAATGTCAGATAAACCGCAGGGCACATGGTAAGCACCACAATCA
>ENA-UEOO01000445-UEOO01000445.1-human-gut-metagenome-genome-assembly--contig:-NODE-445-length-14349-cov-4.581418_pt1 | contig 14349 bp, 12 predicted proteins | sample MGYA00242888_ERZ507892 | MGnify/ENA primary metagenome ERZ507892 (study PRJEB26167, sample SAMN06115415) | human gut metagenome | host: Homo sapiens | place: China:Sichuan | collected 2015-02-04...
TGACATCAGACTGCTAAATATAGCAGCAGATGATACAAATTATCAGTACAAAGGTATATTATTTACACTAAATACCAGATATTATTACTGTTAAATAATCAATAAAACTTAGATTAACTGACATTTTAACACAACAATATGACAAATTTGGCTAAAATGTCAGACTTTACAATATCCTTACCGGATGGCACATAAGTTGCGTTATGGCATAATGAAAGCCGGAAGCAATCAAGGCAGACGGCAAAACAATTAAATATTGGAGGTAATACATTATGTTAGTAGTTCGCAGAAATAACAGTTCAAATTGGTTGAACGATTGGTTAGATAACACATTGTTTAACACAGAGGCAACATCACAGGTAAGAACAACCGCTCCGGCTATCAATGTCAAGGAGACTTGTGAAGAATATATCATGGAAGTAGCTGTTCCTGGTCTGAAGAAGGAATGGGTAAGAATAAACCTTACCAATGAAGGCCTGCTCCACATGGCCATTGAGAACAAGATGGAGCACAAGGAGGAAGAAAGAGAATGTGGTTGCAGAAGAGACAGACACGAGCGCTATCTGCGTCAACGTCCAGACCTGAGTCGGTCTCGTCGAGGATGGCGAGCTTCGGTTCGAGCATAGCCATCTGGAATATCTCGTTGCGCTTCTTCTCGCCGCCTGAGAATCCCTCGTTTACGGAGCGGCGTGTGAACTTGGAGTCGAGCTCCACAATCTTGCGCTTCTCGTTCATCAGCTTGAGGAACTCGCCAGCCTTCAGCTCGGGCAGTCCCTGATACTTGCGCTTCTCGTTGACGGCAGCCTTGAGGAAGTTGGTCATCGACACGCCCGGTATCTCCACGGGATACTGGAATGAGAGGAACAGACCTTCGTTGGCGCGGTCCTCTGGCTTCATCTCGATGAGGTTCTTGCCGTTAAACCATGCCTCGCCCTCTGTCACCTCATAGAGAGGATTGCCTGTGAGGACGGCGCTGAGCGTTGACTTTCCTGAACCGTTAGGTCCCATGATGGCGTGTATCTCGCCATCCTTGATTGTGAGGTTGATGCCTCGGAGTATTTCCTTGCCAGCAATGGTGGCGTGGAGGTTCTTAACTTCTAACATATCTTGGTTGTTTTTTCTGGGCCTCTTTGGGCTTTATTGGGCCTTACTAAGCCTTTTGGGGCCTATTTAAGCCTTTCTATACTATTTTACTAACTAACTTGCTATTAATAAGAATTGAGCACCTTGTTCAGACTCGACTTGCGGCGTTCCTTCTTTGTTTCCGGTTTGGGATCGTCGTCAGGATCGTATATGCCGAGCGCCATATAGATCATGCGGAAGAGGCTGTTGCCGTCTTCTGTGGTGAAGCGTAGGGGGAACGTCGCCTTCACGCCTATCTGAATGTTGTGGCGGTGCATGTCTGAGCGCATGCGGTATGCGGTCTGCTGTCCGCCGTATGTGGTGCTGACATTGGTCTTGCCGTCGATGGCTAACGGGAACCCGTACTGAAACTCCAATGCTAACGAGGAGAATATGTAGCAGTCGAAGCCTACCGTTGGGGCTACGCTCACACGCGGAGAGCTTATCTCGTAACGTCGCTCGTAGCTGTAGCCTCCTCCCGTGCTGCTCATGGTGTTCCTGTCGTTGGTCTGACCTACGTTGGTGTAGGTCATGAGGGCAGCATACGGCTGTATGACGCAAGCCGAGGAGAGCGGATAATAACGTGCGCCGAGCGCTATGTTGTGCATCGTGACGTCAACGTCGCTCCCGTACCATTCCATCGTCTCTGCATTATATCCGCCCACGACGGAGAAATGAGGATTACGAAGATAATACTCCACCATCACATTGCCCTCAGCCGAACCGAACGAGGCTGCCTTGTCAGCATACTGACCAGACTGCTCATTAACGGCTGTCGTCGGACAAGAGAGGTTCATGCCGGCGATGACAGCCCAACGGCGTGATGACGGCTCCTCGTCATTGGCGGCGGACAACGTCGCAGCGTTACCTGCAAAGAGCGTTATCGCAGAAAGAAGACCAAGCCTAAAACTCATAAATTCAAAATTCAAAATTCTCATTATCCTACCGTTCCCTCAAGCGACACGATCAGCAGCTTCTGCGCCTCTACGGCGAACTCCATCGGGAGCTTGTTGAGCACGTCCTTGGCATATCCGTTAACGATAAGTCCGACGGCCTGTTCGGTGGGGATGCCACGCTGGTTGCAGTAGAAGAGCTGGTCTTCGGATATCTTTGAAGTTGTTGCCTCATGCTCCACGACAGCCGAGTCGTTGTGGATGTCCATATAAGGGAAGGTGTGGGCGCCGCATTCCGAGCCGAGCAGGAGCGAGTCGCACGACGAGTAGTTGCGTGCGTTGTCGGCATTGCTTGTGGCACGGACGAGTCCGCGATACGAGTTCTGGCTGTGTCCGGCAGAGATACCCTTCGATATGATTGTCGACTTGGTGTTCTTGCCCATGTGTATCATCTTCGTGCCGGTGTCCGCCTCCTGGTAGTTGTTGGTGACAGCAACAGAATAGAACTCTGCCTGCGAGCCGTCGCCGCGCAGAACGCATGACGGATATTTCCATGTGATGGCTGATCCTGTCTCCACCTGTGTCCACGACAGCTTTGAGTTGACACCACGCAGGTCGCCGCGCTTTGTGACGAGATTGAGCACACCGCCCTTTCCTTTCTCGTCGCCCGGATACCAGTTCTGCACGGTAGAGTATTTCACCTCTGCGTTGTCCTTTACGACAATCTCCACGATGGCAGCATGCAGCTGGTTCTCGTCGCGCATCGGTGCTGTGCAACCCTCCAGGTAGCTGACGTAAGCGTCGTCGTCGGCAATGATAAGCGTACGCTCAAACTGTCCCGTGTTGCGTGCGTTGATGCGGAAGTAGGAGCTAAGCTCCATCGGGCAGCGCACGCCCTTGGGAATGTATACGAACGAGCCGTCAGAGAAGACGGCGCTGTTAAGGGCAGCGAAGAAATTGTCCTGATAAGGCACCACGCTTCCCAAGTATTCCTTCACGAGGTCGGGATGGTCCTTTATGGCATCGCCGATGGAGCAGAATATCACGCCCTTCTCGGCGAGGTGCTGCTTGAAGGTGGTCTTCACGGACACGGAGTCCATGATGGCGTCCACTGCCACACCGCTCAACGCCAAGCGTTCCTCCAGGGGAATGCCGAGCTTGTCGAAGGTCTTCATCAGCTCAGGATCTATCTCCTTCTTCTCTTCAGAGGGCTTCTTCGCCAGCGGGTCAGCGTAATACGAAATGGCTTGATAGTCGATTTCGGGCAAGTGAACGTGTCCCCATGTCGGCTGCTCCATCTTCTGCCAATGGCGGAACGCCTTGAGGCGGAATTCGAGCATCCATTCCGGCTCTCCCTTCTTGCTGGAGATAAGCCTTACGATGTCCTCGTTGAGTCCTTTCTCTATGATGTCAGTATGGACGTCGGTGGTGAATCCGTACTCGTATTTCTGTTCTGCCACCTGGCGCACAAACGCATTTTTTGTATCTTTATTTTCCATTGTTCTGTTTATTTCGGCGGGGTCAGCCTGAGTGGAACGGACGCAATACGCCCATATTCTTTTCAAAATGCAAATTTACTGATTTTGTAATGATTATGCGAATGATTTGCATAATTTTAATAAATGAACTTGCTAAAGTTCAGGCAAGTAGATTAAGTGAAGAATTCAAAATCGCAGGCGAAGCCGAGAACAATTCAAAATTCAAAACTCAAAATTCCTAATTCTTTGGCGGTTCGCCAAAGACAATATTTGCATTCCTGACGCTCAATACTGCGAGTTGAACGCACAACGAAATCTTTGGTGCGAAATTCTCGAGTTTTGAGCATGCAGCGACAACATCCTTATACACAGTGTGTTATGCGGTTTTCGGACAAAGCGCTATGAAATCAGACTCGCAAACGAGCCGTTTTTTGCTGCAATAGCGCCACTTTTACACTCCAATACTGCCACTATTGTCATGCAATAAAGCCTCTTTCACAGTCTGATAGTGGCACTTTCAGAGTGTAAAAGAGGCTTTATCGTTAAGCACGGGTGCTGTTTGCACGGCAAAGCACCGTAAAAACAGCAATCCGGAACTCCAGAATCAATTTTTATTTTGTAACAGATTTTTACCGTTTGTACGATATTTGCATCCTTGTGTTTTTACTTGTTTTTGTCTAAGCCCTGCCTAACACAGTTACCACACAGATACGGTGAGACACTCCGAACCCGTTATTTATCCTTGTAAATAACATTGTTGGCTCCGCTCGTAATCTTCAGAGCCTCAGGATGTTCCTTTATGAACGAGTCGATATGGCGGACGCGCTTGCTCTCAAGGATTTCGTCCACGGCGATGAGGATGCCTGTCTCCTCCACGTCGCCGAAACCGTAGTTGATGGCGGTGCCGAAGAGCTTCATTGTGGGCGAGAGCGACATGTATGCGTTGACGAGCGGCGGGATGTTGTAGCCGAGGGCACGAATCTCGCGGTTGAGGATGAGATAGTCCTTCTTGAAGTCGTCCTCGCAGAAGAGCTGGCGCAGCTCCTCCTCAGGCGTCTCAATCTTGAGCGGCTTGAGCGGGATGATGAGGTTGTCCTTGTCGTCGAAGTGCTTCTTGAGGAAATACAGAATCATGTCGCGTCCACGGCGGATATACGAAGGATACATCGTCATCTTGCCGAAGAAATACTTTACGTCAGGCTGGATGACGGTGAGTGCTCCGAGTCCGTCCCAGAGGTTGTCAAGGGCGAAAAGGCTCTTGGCTCCACGGCGCGTGCTCTGATACTCGAGCGTCACGAAAGAACGTCCGAGCTCCACGGTGTACGGCATATAGTCGCGCAGAAACTTGTCTGAGAAATGAAACATGTGACTGGTGGCCAGCAATGGCTGACCGTTCTCGTCTAACTGCCAGTCGGAGCCAAGCAGGTAGCGATAGCCGCCTATTATCTCCTCCGCCTCGGGATTCCACACGATGAGCTGCTTGTAGCAGTTCTCACAGGTGTCATACTCGTCGACGTCCATCGACTTGCCTGTGCCTCCGCCAGCCTCGCGGAACGCTATCTCGCGAAGTCGGCCTATCTCGCGCATCACGTTGGGCGCGTTATGGGCTGTGATTATGTAAATCTCGTTATGGCTCTTGTTGGTCATACGGAGCTGACGCTCAGGTGTCAGCTCACTCTTGAGAATCTCCTTGCTAACGGGTTGGATTATTGGCTCTTCCATTATCTCTCTTATTCTTCTATGTATGTGTCTTTCCGGCAGTCTGTATGGCTATGTTCCGGAACGGCTGTTCATTATCTTTATTTGGTGGGGTGTGTCGTGTGCGTGTCGGCGTTAAGCTCTGCCTCCGTTGGTCTTGGGCAGGTCGTATACGATGTTCTCCACGTATACCGCCCACTGTGCCGGCGTGCGGCTGCGGTCGAAGGTCTGCCACGGGATGGGCTTGCCGATGTCTATGCGGAAGTGCTTGCCCACGTTCCTGTACATCTCGTCCACGAGGAACAGCATGGCAAGATTGAACGGCAGGAAGCGGTCGCTGAACTTGGCGATGCGATAGAAGCGCTTCGAGTTGGTGCCGCTGAAATGAATGGGCACCACATCGCGCTGAAATTCAACGCTCTTCGTTATGAACGTCTTCTTCCACGGGATGTCATGTATTGACGCGTCCTTCTGCTTTCGGCTGTTGAGTCCGGCGGGGAACATCAGCATGTGATTGTCGCTCTTGAATCCCGCCTCCACCATAAGGGGGAAGTTACGTCCGTTGCGTCCCGTCTTGTTGATGCCGATGCATACTGGGGCGAGTCCGGGGAGATTCATCAGCAGGTCGTTGACCAGATAGCGGAAGCGTCCGTCGTAGTGTCGTCCGATGACAGCTCCGAGCGCCACGCCGTCCTGACCACCAAGCGGATGGTTGGAGACGAAGGTGTAAAGCTTTCCGTCGTCAGCGGCTGGCAGGTTCTCCTTGCCCACAATCTCGATGTCCATCTTCAGGTAGCGTACGCACGCCTCAAGCCATTCCACCCCGCTGAGGTGACGGTTTTCCCATATAAACTTATTGACCTGATCCTGATGGATAAGGCGCTTAAGCCACGACACTAAGAAGCGCGGCACGTAACGCGCGCGGCGCCCCATCTTGTCGGAAAGAATGCGGTCTATGTCGATTGTGTGTTCTGTTATCTCACCCATTATTTTTGCACGTAGATAATTATTTCAGTGCAAAAATAACATATCTTTTTCAGATACACTCACTTTAACACAAGAAATGTGCCTTTTAAATAAAAATGATAATAAAAATTAATTCCATGTGGGCTTTTTTATGTACCTTTACACCCAAATACGCATATATAATGTATAAGGAGATAAAGACTGCTGAAACCTACCACGTGCCCGTACTGCTGGACGAAAGCGTAGGTGGACTGAACATAAAGAAGGGTGGCATATACGTGGACGTCACCTTTGGTGGCGGAGGACACTCACGCGAAATACTCTCACGGCTGGACCCCACGGCAAGACTATTCAGCTTCGACCAGGACGCGGACGCCGAAAGCAATATCGGCGAGCCGGACGACAGATTTACGTTCGTCAGAAGCAACTTCAGATACCTCAAGAACTGGATGAGATATTACGGCATTGACCATATCGACGGACTACTCGCCGACCTTGGCGTGTCGTCACATCATTTCGACGATGCAGAACGAGGATTCTCGTTCCGCTTTGACGCGCCCCTTGACATGCGCATGAACAAGCGTGCAGGCAAGACGGCAGCGGACATTCTCAACACTTACGACGAACAACAGTTAGCTGACGTACTCTATATATACGGCGAGCTGAAGAACTCGCGACGCATAGCGGCTGCCGTGGCTAAGGCACGCAGCCAAGCCGAACTGAAGACCACCAACGACCTGCTCAAGGCGGTGGAGCCGCTCTTCAGACGCGAACGCGAGAAGAAGGACATGGCCAAGATGTTCCAGGCACTACGAATAGAGGTGAACCACGAGATGGACGCTCTCAAGGAGATGCTGCATGCAGCTACGGAACTGCTCGCCGAGGGCGGCAGACTGTCCGTCATAACCTACCACTCGCTGGAGGACCGCATCGTGAAGAACGTCATGAAGGCGGGCAACCCGGAAGGAAAGGTGGTGCAGGACTTTTTCGGACGCGTAGAGACACCGTTCAAGCTGGTAAACAACAAGGTGATTCTGCCTTCCGACGACGAACAGCAGCGCAATCCGCGCAGCCGAAGCGCAAAGCTCCGCATAGCGGAAAAGAAATAAGCCGAAAGGCATACCAAACCAACAATACACGACAAGCACAAGTATGAGACCCCAGGACGACACTGAAATAAAAGACGACAATACGGAGAATGACACCCGGCAGACGGAGGACGACACCGTCTCGCTGCGAACCATCATACGCGAACGTGCCCTTGAGGACGACGTGACACCGACGAAGAACATCACGTTCAAGAAAATCATCGGCGGCGACTTTCTCAACAACAAGTTCCTCAGAAAACAGATATGGCTGATTCTGCTCATTACCGCATTCCTTATCGTATATATATCAAACCGATATAAATGCCAACAGTCGCTCATACGCATCAACGAGCTGAAGAAAGAACTGAAGGACGCCAAGTACAGAGCTCTCTCAAGCAGCAGCGAACTGACGCAGAAGACAAGGGAGAGCAAAGTGCTCGACATGCTGCACGAAAGCAAGGACAGCACCCTGCACATACCCACACAGCCGCCATACATCGTGACTGTCAAGGAAGAGCCGCAGCAGTAAGAACAAACTGAGACAAGAAACACTGAAAGAGATATGAGTTTATTCAATGATAAGAAATCAATGCCGCGATATAGCGCCATTGCCATCGTCATAGCGTTCATTGCGCTGATAGTGCAGGCAAAGACGCTGTATATCATGACCGTAGAGCGCGATTTCTGGACGCAGGTGGGCAACCGCGTAAAGAAGGACAGCATAACCACAAGGCCAGTCAGAGGAAACATCCTCAGCTGCGACGGACAACTCATGGCTTCATCGCTGCCTAACTTCAAGCTTTACGTAGACTTCAACGCCATACACAACGCCAAGAACGACTCGCTATTCGAGGTGAAACTCGACTCCATCGCCAACGGACTGAGCGCCATCTTCCCAGAGAAGTCGGCGGAGGAATTCAAGAAGCATCTCATGGAGGGATATGAGAAACGACACACCAACTGGGCTATATGGAAAAAAAGGGTGAGCTACAGCACGATGTGCGAGGTGAGAAGCCTGCCCATCTTCCGACTAAACCCTAACAAGGGCGGATTCAAGGCCGACTCGTACGAAGCACGACAGAGACCATACGGCTCGCTCGCAAAGCGTACCATCGGTTCGCTGTTCGGCGAGAAAGACTCGGCGGTGTGCGGACTGGAGCTATATTACGACTCGCTGCTCAGAGGCGAGACCGGCATCCGACACGTGCGTAAGGTGCTAAACAGATACCTGCCCATCGACGACACGCCGCCGACAAACGGATATGACATCATCACCACCATAGACGTGTCGATGCAGGATCTGGCAGAAAGAGCGCTGCTCAAAGAGCTGAATAAGATAAACGGCAACGTGGGAGTCGCCATCGTCATGGAAGTGGCTACGGGAGACGTCAAGGCTATGGTGAACCTTCAGAAGATGCCAAGCGGACAATACGCCGAGGCACAGAACCATGCCGTGAGCGACTTGCTCGAACCGGGTTCGGTGTTTAAGACGGCTTCCATTATGGTGGCACTGGACGACGGCGTGGTGGACACGACGTACCGTGTGGACACGGGATGCGGAGTGTGGCCGATGTACAAGCGAGAGATGAAAGACCACAACTGGAGACGTGGAGGATACGGCATGCTGACGTTGCCGCAGACGCTGTGGGTGAGCTCCAACATCGGTGTTAGCCGAATCATCGACGACCACTATCATAACAACCCTGAGAAATTCGTGCAGGGCATATATCGTCTCGGACTCGCCGACGACCTGAAGATTCCGCTCGGCGCTGTAAAGCCACGCATCCGCATGCCGAAGAAGGACAAGACGGGCAAGCACTGGCTCAACTGGAGCGACACGGCGCTGCCGTGGATGAGCATCGGCTACGAGACGCAGGTGCCGCCAATCTCAACGCTCACCTTCTATAACGCCATAGCCAACGGAGGCAAGATGATGCAGCCACGATTCGTAAAGGAGATACGCGACAACGAGGGCATGGTGAAGGAATTTCCGCCAGTGGTGCTCAAAGAGAGAATAGCCAAGGAAAGCACCATAAAGAAGATAACCACCATCCTCGAGCAGGTGGTGCGTCTGGGACTCGGAAAGAAAGCCGGATCGACGTCGTTCCTCGTGGCAGGCAAGACGGGTACGGCACAGATATCGAAGGGTGCAGCCGGATATAAGAGCGGACAGATGAACTATCTGCTTTCGTTCGCCGGATTCTTCCCTGCTTACCAGCCTATGTACAGCTGCATAGTCTGCATACAGAAGTCGGGTCTGCCGGCTTCGGGAGGAGGCATGAGCGGCGTGGTGTTCCACGAAATCTCGGAGGGCATCATGGCACAGACCAACAAGCTGAAGCTGGATGCCACAGACGCACGCGACGGCAACTCCATACTCATACCTGATGTGAAGGACGGCAACATCCTCGCTGCCGACTACGTGCTCTCGCAGATAGGACTGAAGCCAAGGGCTGACTGGGACGGCGACTATATGCACGGCAATCCCATCTGGGGACGCGCCGACAACAACGGACACAACGTGACGTTCACCAAGGAGGACATGACACAGAAGGACGTCATGCCCGACGTACACGGAATGGGCGCACGCGACGCCGTCTTCATCATAGAGAAAAAGGGCATGAAGGTGAAGCTCCAAGGCCGCGGCAAGGTGGTGGAGCAAAGCATCGGTGCCGGAGAAAAGATAAAGAAAGGAATGACCTGTTCACTTAGATTGGCATAAAGATTGCCGACCGACGGGATATGACAATAAACAAACATAAAAAAATATGAAACTGAAAGAACTGTTCAAGGACATCACCATAAAGGCCGTCAAGGGCAACGATGATGTGGAAATCACGGGAGTGAACATCGACTCACGTCGCATCAAGGAGGGTCACCTCTTCGTTGCCATGAAGGGCACACAAGTAGACGGACACAAATTCATACCGAAGGCCATTGAGCTCGGCGCAAAGGCTGTGCTCTGCGAGGACATGCCGGAGGAGACAGCAGAGGGCGTATGCTACGTGCAGGTGGACTCTACTGAGGATGTCGTAGGCCAGGTGGCTACCACTTTCTACGGCGACCCGTCAAGAAAGCTGAAGCTCGTGGGCGTGACCGGAACCAACGGAAAGACCACCATCGCCACCTTATTATATAATATGTTCACAAAGCTCGGACACAAGTGCGGTCTGCTCTCAACGGTCTGCAACTATATCATTGACGAGCAGATCCCGGCTGACCACACCACACCGGACCCCATAGAGCTGAACATGCTGCTCGACAAGATGGTGAAGGCGGGATGCGAGTACGCTTTCATGGAGTGTTCGTCACACGCCATCGCACAGAAGCGTATCGGAGGACTGAGCTTCGCGGGAGGCATATTCACCAACCTCACACGCGACCACCTCGACTATCACAAGACTTTCGAGAACTATCGCAATGCTAAGAAGGCGTTCTTCGACGGTCTGCCCAAGACAGCTTTCGCCATAACCAACGCCGACGACAAGAACGGCATGGTGATGGTGCAGAACACAAAGGCTCAGGTGAAGACTTATTCCACTCGCGCCACAGCCGACTTTAAGGCACGCATCATCGAGTGCCACTTCGAGGGAATGTACCTTGAGATGGACGGCCATGAGGTTGGTGTACAGTTCATTGGCAAGTTCAATGTCAGCAATCTGCTCGCTGTATACGGTGCTGCCGTTATGCTCGGAGCCAACAAGGAGGACGTGCTCGTGGCTATGAGCACGCTTCACAGCGTGAGCGGACGTCTGGAACCGATACAGTCACCGGAAGGCTACACGGCTGTAGTGGACTATGCCCACACTCCCGATGCTCTGGAGAACGTGCTCAACGCCATCCATGAGGTGCTCAACGGCAAGGGACACGTCATCACAGTATGCGGAGCAGGCGGCAACCGCGACAAGGGCAAGCGTCCGCTCATGGCGCAGGAGGCTGTACGTCAGAGCGACCGCGTGATAATCACCAGCGACAACCCACGCTTCGAGGAGCCGCAGGACATCATCAACGACATGGTGGCAGGACTCAACGCCCAACAGATGAAGAAGGTGATAACCATCACTGACCGACGCGAAGCCATCAAGGCTGCCTGCATGATGGCAGAGAAGGGCGACGTTATCCTCATCGCTGGGAAGGGACACGAGACCTATCAGGAGGTAAAGGGCGTGAAGCACCACTTCGACGACCATGAGGTGGTACGCCAGTGCTTTTAAGTTGTAACGGCTTGCCACAACAACTCAAAATTCAAAATTCAAAATTCAAGACATGTTATACTATCTTTTCCGCTTCCTTGAGCAATACGGCATCAGCGGCGCCCACATGTGGGGATACATCTCGTTCCGCTCGCTGCTGGCTCTGATTCTCTCGCTCGTAATCTCGGCATGGTTCGGCGAGAAATTCATCAAGTATCTCAAGAGCAAGCAAATAACCGAGACACAACGCGACGCAAGCATCGACCCGTTCGGCGTGAAGAAGATCGGCGTACCGTCAATGGGCGGCATCATCATCATCGTCTCCATTCTCGTCCCAGTGCTACTGCTCGGACGACTCCGCAATATCTACCTCATACTGATGATCGTAACGACAGTATGGTTGGGATTCCTCGGAGGAATGGACGACTTCATCAAGATATTCAAGCACGACAAGGAAGGTCTGAAGGGCAGATACAAGATTGTCGGACAGTTAGGTATCGGACTTATCGTGGGACTGGTGCTTTGGTCATCGCCCGACGTAAAGATGAACGAGAACCTCACGTACGTCAAGCAAGGCAACGAAGTGGTGGTGAAGCATCAGACGGAAGCGCATAAGTCGCTGAAAACCACCATTCCCTTCGTCAAGAGCCATAACCTCGACTACTCGCGCATAACGAGCGTATTCGGCGAACATCGTGTGGCAGCAGGATGGATTCTCTTCGTCATCATGACCATCTTCGTGGTGACGGCGGTCAGCAACGGAGCAAACCTCAACGACGGAATGGACGGCATGTGCGCCGGCAACTCTGCCATAATAGGTGTGGCGTTAGGCATACTGGCGTACGTCAGTTCGCATATCGAGTATGCCAGCTACCTCAACATCATGTACATCCCCGACTCGCAGGAGCTGGTGGTGTTCCTATGCGCCTTCGTCGGTGCGCTGATCGGATTCCTGTGGTATAACGCTTACCCCGCGCAAGTGTTCATGGGCGACACCGGATCGCTGACCATCGGCGGCATCATAGCCGTGTCAGCAATCATCATACACAAGGAGCTGATGCTCCCCATACTCTGCGGCATCTTCTTCGTGGAAAGCCTGAGTGTCATCATCCAGGTCTACTACTACAAACTCGGCAAGCGTCGCGGCATAAAGCAGCGCGTATTCAAGCGCACTCCTATACACGACAACTTCCGTACACAGCAGTCGCAGCTCGACCCCGAATGCCACTATCTCTTCACCAAGCCGAAGGGAGCCATCCACGAGTCGAAGATTACAATACGCTTCTGGATCACTACCATCATCCTGGCGGCACTGACCATCATAACACTAAAAATAAGATAAGGCTAACGTAACAGTAAAGAAATGAAAAGAATCGTTATACTCGGAGCCGGCGAGAGCGGAGCCGGCGCAGCCGTCCTGGCAAAGAAGGAAGGCTTCGACGTGTTCGTTAGCGACATGTCAGCCATCAAGGACAAATACAAGAAACTGCTTGACGACCACGCCATCGAGTGGGAGGAAAAGCAGCATACGGAAGAGAAGATTCTCTCCGCCGACGAGATAATAAAGAGCCCCGGCATTCCTAAGGAGGCTCCCATGGTAAAGAAAGCAATGGAGAAGGGTATACACATCATCAGCGAGATAGAGTTCGCAGGACGCTATACACGCTCGAAGATGATATGCATAACCGGTTCGAACGGCAAGACCACCACCACGTCGCTTATCTACCATATCTTCAAGACAGCTGGTTACGACGCCGGACTGGCAGGCAACATCGGACGCTCACTGGCACTTCAGGTGGCAGAGGATCCGCACGAATACTACATCATAGAGCTTAGCTCGTTCCAGCTCGACAACATGTACGACTTCCATGCCGACATCGCCATCCTGCTGAACATCACGCCTGACCACCTCGACCGCTACGACTTCTGCATGCAGAACTACGTGGACGCCAAGATGCGAATCATACAGAACCAGACACAAAGCGACTCATTCATCTACTGGAACGACGACCCCGTCATCAAGCGCGAGCTGGAGAAGTATGACATCAAGGCCATACAGTATCCCTTCTCTGAGCTGAAGGAGCACGGATCAATAGGCTACATGGCCGACGGCGAGTACACCATAGAGAAGCCGACACCGTTCAACATGGAGCAGGAAGAGCTCTCGCTCACCGGCAAACATAACATCTACAACTCATTGGCAGCAGGTATTGCAGGCGACATCAGCGGCATCAAGAACTCCGTGATACGCCAAAGCCTCAGCGACTTCCCAGGTGTGGAGCACCGTCTGGAGAAGGTATGCAAGGTGGGAGGCGTACAGTATGTCAACGACTCGAAGGCTACCAACGTGGACGCTTGCTGGTATGCTCTTGACAGCATGAAGACACCGACCATCCTTATCTTGGGTGGAAAGGACAAAGGCAATGACTACAACGAGATTAAGGAACTCGTGAAGGAGAAGTGTAAGGCGCTCGTGTTCCTCGGAGCCGACAACAATAAGCTGCACGACTTCTTCGACGGTATGGGCATCACCATCCGCGACACACACTCAATGAAGGACTGTGTGGAGGCTTGCCACGAACTTGCCGAGTCTGGCGACACCGTGCTGCTCAGCCCATGTTGCGCCAGCTTCGACCTCTTCAAGAACATGGAAGACCGTGGCGAGCAGTTCAAGACGCTCGTCCGCAGCCTTTAGACACCCCATAAACAATAGCCATCACACAAAAAGCCCGGACAACAACAATATATGAGCAACACAATAGGCAACCTGTTTAAAGGCGATAAGGGAATATGGATGGTGTTCTTCTTCCTTTGCATCGTCAGCATCGTGGAGGTATACTCTGCCTCTACCATGCTTACATACAAAGGCGGAAGCTACATCACACCGATTCTGAAGCACATCTTCCTACTT
>ENA-UEOO01000448-UEOO01000448.1-human-gut-metagenome-genome-assembly--contig:-NODE-448-length-14255-cov-7.186345_pt1 | contig 14255 bp, 15 predicted proteins | sample MGYA00242888_ERZ507892 | MGnify/ENA primary metagenome ERZ507892 (study PRJEB26167, sample SAMN06115415) | human gut metagenome | host: Homo sapiens | place: China:Sichuan | collected 2015-02-04...
GCCCACAGACTATTATGCATTTTGTGATCAAGATGATGTTTGGGAGGATGATAAACTTAAAGTAGCTGTAAGTAAGCTGCAAAAATTGAATTCTTCTAGACCTAACTTGTACTTCTCTAATTTAAAAATGGTTGATGAGAATCTTTCATATATGAGAGATTTTTATCAAAATGGAGAGGTGTTTACAGATAAGAACAAGACTTTAGTTCAGATATTTACTTATGGATGTACTTGCGTCTTTAATCATAAAGCTTTAGAAGCCTATTGCAAAATAGAGCAGAATCAAGTCTTGCATGATAATTGGATTTATGCGCTTTGTTCTTATTTAGGTAATGTTGTTTATGATCCTGTAGGTCATATTTTATACAGACAGCATGGTAATAATTTGAGTGGTCACAAAGAGACAGGTATTTCTCTGATAAAACTCAGATTAGGACGAGTTTTCAAAGGAAATTTAGGTCATGATTTTGAAACTATGGCAAAACAGTTGTTGTTTTACCGAAATGAGATTGATCACCAAGATCTTATACTGATTAATCATGTTGCTTTTTATCGTAAAAAAATATTTTCAAAATTATTCCTCCTATGTTCTTTAAAATTTAGAACTGGTAATTTGTTTAAAGATTTATGTATTAAATATCGAGTTATGATGAATGTATTATAACGAGAAAATATATTGAAAAATGATGAAAGATTTAGTATCTGTAGTTATCCCTGTATATAACAGAGAAAAAACAATAGTTAGAGCAGTTAAAAGTGTACTTAATCAAACATATAAAAATATTGAGGTTATAATAGTTGATGATTGTTCTTCAGATAATTCTCGTGTTGTGATTGAAAACGCTTTTTCTGAAAATAATAATGTTCGCTACATTTGTCTAGAGAAAAATTCTGGAGCATGTGTAGCAAGAAATAGAGGCGTTCAACTTAGTAAAGGTAAGTATGTTGCTTTTCTTGATAGTGATGATGCTTTTTTACCAAATAAGATAGAAAAGCAGATTAGTTGTTTGTGTCAGACTGATGCTCAGCTTTGTGCTACAGATTATATCAGATATAGAAAAGATGGATCTGAAGAAATTGTTAAAACAAAATCGGGATCACAAGAGGAAGTATATAATGAACTTCTTTACTGTAATTTTATAACGACTGGTACTTTATTGGGATATAAGGAGTGTTTTGTAGAGGTTCCATTTGATGAGAGCTTACCACGTTATCAGGATTGGGATTTAGTACTTAGATTATCTCAGAAATATACTTTTTGTTTTTTGAAGGAAAATACACTTCTTCAGTATTTTCAACCCATAAGTATTACTGCGAGTACAAATCACGAAAAGACTATATTTGCGCTAGAAAAAATCTTGAAGAATAATGAAAAACAGTATCAACTTAATAAAAAGGCATTAGGACAAATTTGTTGGTTGCTTGGATTACATTATTTGTTTGATAAAGATAAGAGATATAGTTCATTTATGTGGAAAGGTGTTATTTTAAGTAATTTATTGTTGCGTAGATTTATAGTATATGTTTATGCATTATTAGGTGGTAGAAAAATTATTAAGAATTTTTTTTGTTAGCTTATTTGTATGGAAATACTCTTAAATATTATTAGCTTTATTACTTTAGCGATTAGTTATAAATGTCGTAAGTTTAGACATTCATTGCTTACTATCTTTTGTGGTTTATGGTTTCTCATTTGTTTTTTATATTCTTTTAAGTTTTATGATATCTATGACGTAAAAACAGAAACATTATTAATGTATACTCTTGGTATTTTATTTTACTTTGCAGGTTATGTGACTTATAAAGGATGCCGTAAAAAACGTTGTTTGCAAGATTCCAAATATAAACGGCGTGTTAAAATATTAAAGTTATTAGCAATACTGAGTATTTTTGTATTAGTTCAGAAAGCTATATTAGCAATACCTATCTGGTTAAGTGGGGGAGTCGGGGATTTAAAGTCCGATATTGTTGAAAATAATGTTTTAGGTTTGGATCCTATTAGTGAAATAATATATACGTTTGTCGCTCGTCCTTTGATTATAGTCTTCGTAATTTATTCGGTAATATCAATATTGCAAAAACATAAAGAAAAAAGTGTTTTCTTCTTAACATTTCTGATGATTTTGTTGGGTTATGTTTGTACGGGATCCAAGTTTATGATAGTTGAGGTGATATTAATGTCATTAACGTATATTTTTATTTTTAATTACAATAGCATCTTTACAATCGTAAGGCGAAATAGAAAGTTATTTGTAATAATTTTACTTATAATTTGCGTTTTATATATCTTGTTAAGTGCAAAAGGAGAAGGCTTAAATCAGTCTTTATATTCTTATGTTTGTGGCTGTATTCCATGTTCTGATAATGCATTGGATTCTATAAAAAGAGAACCTCCTTTTTGGGGGTTAGCAACTTTCAATGGCTTTTTGCGTATTTTTTCACTTCCTCTTTCTTTAATTGGTTTTCCGGAGTTAAAGTCAATTCTCGATTTAGTGTTTTCTTATATGCTTAACTTCGAAGAGACTATGATGATTTCTCCAACTATAAAATATAATGCTTTTATCTCTTTATTCTCATATTTTTATGCTGATGGAGGACTTTTGGGGGTCGTGTTTATTTCTTTCATATATGGAAATTTATCTAATAGAATTTGTTCTAAAGCAATATCTAGCCCAACATATATGAATGTATCTTTGTTGTTATTTACATCGTTCTTAATTTATACTTCTATGGTAAGAGCAAATACTTTTATGGTATATTATGTGTTACCATACTTTTATATTTATTTTTTAATACCTAGAAAACCATTAGTAATTATAAAAAAATGAAACGTAACGGTAGTATTAAAAAAAATATCATCTACAATATTGGCTATCAGGTATTGTCTTTTATTGTACCTACAATAACTGCACCTTATATTTCAAGAGTTCTTGGAGCAGGGGGAATGGGATTATATAGCTATACATTTTCTATAGCCCATTATTTTGTTTTGTTATGTATGTTGGGTGTTCTAAATTATGGAAATAGAGAAATAGCGATGGCAAAGGATAAAGAGTCCATGTCTAATAAATTTTGGACAATTTATTCTAATCAATTATTTTTTGGGCTTTTATCTATCTTCTTGTATTTTATTTTTGTTTTTTATTATATCCATGATGATATGCTGGTATATTGTCTTCAATCATTGTATATATTATCAGGAGTTTTAGATATTAGCTGGTTTTATTTTGGAATAGAGAAATTTAAGACAACAACAAGTATTAGTGCTATAAATAAAGTATTAACAACGATATTCATTTTTCTATTAGTAAAAACATCAGCTGATGTATGGCTATATACATTTATCGTTGCAATAGGAACATTATTTAATAATGTAGCATATTGGTTGCTGCTACATAAGTATGTTGGTAAGACAAAAATAACAAAAGGTGAAATACTTTTGCATTTAAAGCCATTGCTTCTCCTTTTTATCCCTGTTATAGCTATTAATGTTTATAAATATATTGATAAGATAATGTTAGGCAGCATGGTTAATGTTGACGCTGTTGGAATTTTTGATGCTGCAGAGAAACTAACTAATATTCCGATGGGTTTCATAAGTGCTATAGGAACGGTTATGTTACCTCGTATTAGTAATATGTTGAAATCTGATGATGGCAATAATATAAGGAAATATAATTATTTGAGTTTTAATTTAGTGATATTTCTCTCTGTAGGCATGTGTTTTGGGTTAGCTGGTATTTCTGATGTTTTTATACCAATTTTTTATGGAATATCATTTGTAGAATCTATTAAAGTACTTCTTGTATTAAGTCCATGTATGATTTTTGTTAGTTGGGCAAATGTTGTAAGAACTCAGTATTTGTTGCCTTATAAGAAAGATATGCTTTTTTGTATGTCTGTTACTGTCGGTGCTGTAATCAATATTATAAGTAACTTGATTTTAATTCCAATATATGGAGCAATAGGTGCAGCTTTTAGTACTTTAATTGCTGAATTTTCAGTCTGTATTTTTCAAAGTATAGCTGCTAATAGAGATATGAAACTAGTTAATCCGTTAGTGAAATCTTTACCATATCTTATTTTGGGCTTATTGATGTATGTAACTATATCAAATATAAAAATGTCATCAACATTATTATGTGTTGTTGTTAGATTATTTACGGGTCTTTTGATATACAGTTTTGGATCTTATTTTTTTATAAAGAAAAATTTATATGCATATTCAAAATACAAATAAAACAGTGGGAGCGGTTGATTTGCTTCATTCACTTCCGATTTTAAATTTCCTTCTTTCCTTATTGATAGTTTTCCATCATGGTTTTACAAGAAATGTAGGGTTTATAGATAGTTATAATCCTTTAGATTATGGTGTTATTACTGCAATTGAGCGTTATTTTTATAATTTTTCAGAGTGTGCAGTTCCTATTTTCTTCTTTCTGTCTGCGTTCTTGTTTTACCGAACATTTGATGGCAGCAAGGAGAAATATATCTCAAAGATGAAGAGAAGGTTTTGGTCTTTAGTTGTTCCTTACATAATCTTTAATACTATCGGCTATATTAAGGCAATGGTATTTAGCGGCAGATATGGGGGGGCATTAGATTATCTTCTATCTATATGGAATGCAGATACAATGCCTTTATGGTTTATCCGTGAGTTGATTTTCTTCTCAATTCTAGCTCCTGTGATTTATAGAATAAAACGACACCTCTGGCTGAGCGTAGTGGTTTCTGTAGCTTTAATTATTCTGTCAACATCAGGTATAGTTGGATATAGAAGTTTTATGTATTGGATGCCTGTTTATCTCATGGGAGCTTCTCTTACCGAAAATAGAATAAGTAGAGTGTGTGATATATTTGAGCGAGCGTCTTCTAGATATTTAATGCTGTTATTATTTGTCATTTATTGTTTGGCAGCTTGGTTCTTACCAAATGGTTCTGAAAAGGGAAATGCAATATATAGTTTTGAATTTACTTTATTCAGATTAGCTTCGCCTTTAGCATTTAGTTATGTGATTATCAGTATAATGAATTTAAATATTAAAGTCAAAAAATGGATGCAATACTCTTTCTTTGTCTATTGTATGCATGCTCCAATTATAACACTTGTAACATTAGTATATAGCAAGATGATTCCTGCATTTTATGGAAGTGAATTATTCCAGTTCTTTGTAGTTATCTTTCTTACTTATGTCTTATGCGTTATTCTAGCAATGTTCCTTGAACGTTATCTTCCCCCAGTATGGAAGATTTTGAATGGAAAACGGTAAGAGCTTTGATAATAGAAGTATCTATTTATGATGACTGTGTTGTATAAAATTTCTCTAGAAGTTTCAGACATCAAAAACTGACTAGTTAGTTTTTGATTTCAGATAGATTTTGGAAAAATCTTGTGAGTAGGGTATTTGGGCATTTTGATAAGGGGATTAAGCATGTTGGCAATGAAAGCAATGTTTCTCTTGTTATTAAGTGGTTTATACATAGTCTAAGATTATTCAAACATTATTCCATGGATGTCCTTTGGAATCCGATAGGAATAGTTTGGTTATCGATGAAGGGAAGAAAGTATATGAAATGTAAATAGTTAACGATTATGATAAAAAGAATTTTCAATAAAATAAAGCGCTTAGCTTATTATTATTCTCATCCTTTCCTGTGGGGAAAGAATGTGCAGATTAATGGAATTCCAACAATAGGTAATCCAAAAAACTTTCAATTAGGTAAGCATGTATCTCTCAATGATAAATGTTATATCCAGAGTGTGGGGGGGGTAAAATTAGGTAACTATGTGACTATCAGCTATGGTGTCACAATCTTAACTTCCGGATTAGAAAGTAAGGATTATCCTGTTACTTGCAATTGTAAAAACAGAAAGCATTTAGTCGCACCAGTAGCAATAGGTGATGGTGTTTGGCTTTGTGCCAACGTAACTGTAACTCCAGGAATAACAATAGCTCCCAAAATAATTGTTGCAGCAGGTTCTGTGGTTACAAAAGATTTAGATAAAGAAGGTTGGCTTTATGGAGGTGTTCCTGCCAAGCCGATAAAACCGTTGAATAAATAAATTGGTGATTATGATTATAGTTAAATTATGGGGTGGTATGTGTAACCAGATGTTTCAGTATGCATTTGGCTATGCTATCGCAAAAAAATATAATGATGATTTAGCATTTGATGTTGATTTCTATGAGAATCAACCGGGGCATGTAGGTAAAAGAAAGGTTATAGGAAAAGAAGTATTCCCAAATCTTTCAAAGATGCAGTTTATCAAAAGACCTTCTTGGGTTAAGCCTTTCGAAAACAAATATATCAATCATATTATCCGTTACCATGGAGGATGTCATTTCCGTTTTTTGAGTAAGAATATGGTTGTTGAGAATTATCACAAGTATTATTCTACAGTTCCTTATTCAAACAATGAACTAAATTTTTATGATGGATATTGGCAAACCGATAAGTATTTTGAAGACTTTCGTGAAGAATTGTGCCATGAATTTTCTCCAACTGAAGAGATAGCAAATAAGGTTGAACAATGGAAAAAAAGTACAGGTTCACATAAATGTGTGGCTGTTCATATTCGTAGAGGTGATTATCTTAATTCAATTAATCAAAAGTCTTTAGGTGAGGCAAATGTTATAGGTAATATGCAATATTATAAGGAGGCAATGGAGTTGATGATTGAAAAATTGGAATCACCTACATTTTGTTTCTTCTCAGATGATATTAACTGGTGTAAGGAGAATTTTGCGTCTCTTTACAATCGTATAATCTTTGTAGAAAACTCAGGAAGTAATGCAGCCTTACTTGATCTGTTATCGATTTCTGCCTGTGAGCATGGTATTATGTCTCCAAGTACATTTAGCTGGTGGGGTAATTGGTTACGTAAGAATACTGAAGAAAGTATTGTGATTTGTCCAAAGGGAGATGTAGGAAATGAATATTTTGTATGTCGCAATTGGATTGAAATATAATATAACTAGATATGGAAAAAATAGCTGTAATTTTACCTGTATATAAGAACGATAAGGTTTCTTATATTAAATTGTCCTTTGATAGTATTTTAAATCAAACTTATGGGAATATTCACCTTTATGTTGGGGTGGATGGGCCTGTTGGGGAGGATTTGAAGGTTTATTTGCAAGAGTATGAAAAGGATGAACGTATTAGTGTAGAGTGGTTTAAGGAAAATCGTGGTCTCGCAATAGTTCTAAATGACTTGTTGGATATTTGCTTTAAGGCAGGATATGAGTTTGTTGCCCGTATGGATGCGGATGATATATCCATGCCAAACCGTATAGAGAAGCAAATGGCTTTTTTGCAGGCAAATCCTGATATTGATGTTGTAGGTGGAGCTATAGAGGAGATAGATGAGAATAGTAATAGCAGAGGAAAGACTATTGTTTATCCGAAAGGACCGAAGGAATGCTATGAATTCTTCTCCCGTAGAAATCCTCATGCTCATCCTGCAGTTCTGTTTAGAAAAAGTTTCTTCGAGAAAGCTGGTTGTAAATATCGTCCTGAATATCGCCAGAACCAAGATACTATGCTCTGGTTAGATGGCATGAGTAAAGGTACTAAGCATGCCAACTTGCAGGATGTTGTTCTGAGATTCCGCTTTACCAATTCTCTTTTCAAAAAGAGACGTAATGGTTGGGCGTTTGCAAAGAAGCAGTTGCATGATCGTAAGATTATCAACAAGACTCTGGGTTATGGCTTCGGAGCATCTGTATTTGGTTACATGATGTTCTGTATGTTGGTTTCACCACCATGGGTGAAGAAGATTGCTTATAAGGTATTTAGATAAGAATCATATGTTTTTCAAAAGATTATTTGATATAGTAGCATCCCTTTGCGGTTTGCTTTTGATATGGTGGTTATTCCCGCTTGTGGCTTTTCTTATTCATAAGAAGATGCCGGGAGGTTCGGCTTTCTTTGTTCAGAAGAGAGTGGGAAAGGGTGGTAAGTTGTTCAAGTGTCATAAGTTCCGCTCGATGGTGGTGAATCATAATGGTTCATCGGTATCGGTAGCGGGTGATAGTAGAATCACTCCATTTGGTGCGAAGCTCCGCCATTATAAGATTGATGAGTTGCCTGAACTTTGGGACGTGTTGATTGGTAACATGAGTTTTGTGGGACCTCGTCCTGATGTTCCAGGTTATGCTGATAAGTTGGAGGGTGATGACAGGGATGTGCTGAAGCTTCGTCCTGGTATCACTGGTCCTGCTACGCTGAAGTATCGCCTGGAGGATGAAATGATTTCTGAGTATGTGGCAAAGAAACAGGCGAAGGGTGATAATCGTCCTATGCAGGAGATAGCAACAGAATATAATGACAAAGTGATATATCCTGATAAGGTTCGCCTCAACTGCTATTATTATCGCCATTATTCCTTTTGGAAGGATATCGAAATGATATTCGCAACTGTGCTTGGCAGAAAGGTGAAGTTTGCAGGGGAGGAAGTGTAGTTCTTCATGGATGAAATTTACGAATGGCTGAATCCTCGGATTCCTGTGGAGTATGTGCTTATCTCCTTTCTTGTGCTTTCTATCTTAATCGTGATTGGAATGCTGGTGATGAAAGGGGGTAGGGCGAAGAGGTTCGTGCTTGGGGCTTTGCTTGCGGAATATTACTTTCTGGTGCTTTGTTCTACTGTGATTTGTAGAGCAAGTCATGGGGAACGGCATATTGAGTTGGTTCCATTTTGGAACTATCTTGATATTTGGAATCAGGTGGATTATCCTGCTGACTTGATAGAAGTGCTGTTGAATATCGCACTCTTCGTGCCGATAGGATTGCTGCTTGGAGGACTTGGTTTTAAAACTAAGAAGGTTCTCTTATCGGGAATCTGCTTATCGGGGATTATTGAGGTTTCACAATTCGCCTTCTGTAAAGGGCTTTGTGAAACGGATGATGTAATGCATAATAGTGTGGGGGCATTCCTAGGGTATCTGGGATTCCTAGGAATTCTTAAAGGGAAAAGAAGGTTGTTTTTAATGAAATAATTATTTTTTTCGAATCCCTCCGTCTCCCTTTCCAAAGGGAGCTCCACCTCTAACCAAGCCTTCCTCAATAGTCTTTACGACCCCTTCGGTTCCCCTTGTAGGGGACAGAAACCTCAGAAGGAAGGATGTAACCGCCCTACAGTGCTATATATGCCCCACCTGTCCCTCCCCTGCGGGAGGGTCCTTACCCTATACCCAAGCCCTAAATCCCTACCATAGGGATTAGGGATGTAACCGCCCTACTCGGTGCTCGGAACCGCTACGCTCTAAGGTTGGCGGACCATCAAAGGTCTACGCCATATTGTGCGGGATGGGACCGCATGGGTATTAGGCATATCACCAATACAGCATCCTTACTATATTACAAGTAGTTACACCTATCAGTTTTTTGAAAAAATATCTTTTGTATCGTTTGTTGGATTAAGGATAGCTAAGCACACTCCTTCACCTCATCTGTTTTATAACATAGTAACATGGATGCAATTCTAATCAAGCTCACACGGATCTCACGGATTCTTTTTCGTTGCATTCCTCCAAGTATCGCTTTATCATTATTCTTAGTCTCCCACAGATCTCACAGATTTGCACAGATTTCTTCGTTGCAAGCAACAGTAGTCACTATGCCTCACAGCAATAGATATTTCTCTGCACGTGAATTACGCATTTCTTTCGGAACACGAATTGCACGAATTACACGAATATGTTGCTTAGTCTCTAAAGATTCGAGAGATTCAAGAAATCAAAAATCTGATTATTCATGGCTGTACATAATTTCTTGTTCCTTTACATCCCTATCCATGCTATCTCATGACTATTTACCACTTTAGTCATCCATTTGAGAATACAAATTAGTTAAGAGTTTAGAAATGTCAGCTGACATTAAAATCGCTTTTAACTCATCATTAAACGAATCTTCCGAATCAACCTCTTTCCATTCTCCATTTGTAATAAGATTCTTTAATTTGCATGGATATATTCTAGAAACTAGATATTTTGCCGATAAAATAACTATGGAATAATGATTCAAAGATGGTACTGTAAGTTTCATTTTCAGAACCAAATCTTTTTCTTTCTGTTCTGCTTCTTCAAACGGATTATTCACATCCAGCCAAGAAACATCATGATCCTCAAAAGAAGACGTAACACTACATACTATCCACTTGTTCCCAGTATTAAAGATATTAGCCTGTTCTTCTAATATTTTTTTTGGAGACTTAACCAAATTCTTTTTTGCAATATAAAGGTCTCCCCAAAGATTCTGTTCCATAATCTATTTTTATTATATGTTTAACTTAAAAATAATTGGCAAATGATCAGAGTACTGTTTATCATCAATAGCACCAGACTTTTTTAAGAGATTATAATGCGTTGTTGAAGTAAGAATATTCAATGCTTCCTTATCAAAATATGGTATTGCTTCTGGCCTTAACAAAACCTGATCAAAAACATTCCAAAAATACTGTATATGATTAGACGAATTAAAATAATAGGTACCAGATACATTACCCTTACCTAAATCTCCCAAAAATCCCCACATAGGATTATAGAAAAATTTATAGGATTGCCCTTGTACTTTCCTGCTCTTTTTCTTTGCAATAGAACTATCCATAACAGCATTCAATCCGTTTGCTTTAATCAAGCCTTTTTCAAAAGGATTCATATTCAAGTCTCCACATAATAAAAGAAAGCCGTCTTTATCATCAATGTCATTTTCGAAAGAACAAAGAGTTTCCTTTAATTTTGTAACTCTTTCGGCTTGTTCATCATCATTAATATTCACCTTACTTTCTAAATGACAAAAAGCTACATATGCATTTACTTTGGAAGTATTTGTAGTAATCATTTTGATTGCAACTTTCCCCTCATTATATTGATTTTTGACGATTGCATTAGTTTTATTGAAGAATACCAGAACTTTTTCTCTAGCTACAGCTTGCAGTAACTCAAAATTAGAATCCTTCTTTCTAAGTTTGTTCAAAAACGTTCTTACTTCATCAGGCCCTACTGGAAATTCAGCAATTGCAATTACATCAATATTATTATCTTCGACCACATCTATGATCACATCATAACAGGTAGGTTTCTTTTCTACATTCCAAAATAAGAAATTCATACCTTCACTTTCTTAAAATCATCAACCTTAACCAATAAGGCCTCGTCACAACCATTATTCCAGATATTACTTTCAAATCCCCAATATAATTTGTGCGTACGAGAACCTGTTTTGTTTACGAAAGTCTCATATTTACCCTTACAAGTATAGAGTACTATATAATCTCCACGCTTTACATTTAAGTTGGGAAATATAAAAGAATGCCTATTGATATTCGAAGACTGACCAGTTTCATCGAAAGTGGCATCAAATAAGATATAAGGCCAAAGATTTTGGTCTCTCTCTGCACGGAAAAGAACGTATTCTTTTTCCTTTTGTATTTCCAATATCTTTAAATCCATATTTTTTGCATAAATAAAACCACTAGCTTTTCACTCCCAAATCTTCACCTGTTGTTCTATTTATCCTTTCTTGAATACGAGTGAAGTGAATAGACATCTTTAACAAGAAGAGATAAAGACCAAAATTGCTCAACGTAAACAACTTGTCAGCACACTTCGACTCAACAATTTCCGAAGTCAACGGGAGGCTGATAGCACGATCAAAAAAGACAATACCCTCATAATCCATTTTTCCTCCCTTAGGCAAATATAATATTTGGGAAACCTTCTGAGCTTTGATATCCTCCAAATGATTAACTATACGTGTAGCTGGGATTGATGATTTTTCCAACATTGCTGCATATTTATCATATCTGATAATCGGTGCATACATTATACGGCATTTATTTAAACGCTTATTTTCTGTTGACATATCACAAGTGTTTGACATCAGAATAGCATCTACAAGATGTACATCCGTATTAGGAAAGTTCAAATAAGGCATTTTATTAATGCCATCACCCTGCAAGAAGTAATTAGCCCCATTAAGAGCTATTGTATAAATAGCATCTCTTGTACCATACTCCGTGAATTTGGCCAACTCTTCCTTTAGTAGTCCAAGTTCTGCATCAGATAGATACTGGGGCAAATATCTTTTTATATCTTCATCCAAGTTCATTATATAAGATCCCAAAAGTTTTCATCAACTAATTTGGAAATATCAGCATCCAAACTTTTTGTTCCATCAAGAATTGATTTGGCAAAACTAACCAAAACATCAGCATCATTCATTTCTGCTGGTGTAATCTTGGTATTAGCATTGCAATCAATAGATATAGATGGTAAAACAATATTATTCTGTTCTTCCGCAGGTTTACCAGAAATCTGTTGTAAAGAAGAATAATCATCTATTTCCGCTCCAAGAGTTGGTGTAGTAAACACCATACCTCCTAAAAACAAACCAGTACTGATTACAGTTTTTACTGTTATAATATTCTTATTCATAACATTATTCCTTTCTAGTTAGTTTTATAAACAACGACTCAACTTGTTCATGCAACTTTTGGACAGCATCCAACCAATTTTCCAAAGAAACGTTTTTTACCAAAGTTTGGATATCTATCAAAGAGCCGTCATTATCCAGTTCTAAAGACTCATTCTTCACATGTACACCATTTGTAATCTGAAGAACACCTATTATATTTTCCATACAAGGAATTTCTGTTCTAAACACTGTAGAGCCACTACAAATGTTATTGATTCCCTTCATAGAGATATTTAGGTTGATACTGTCGAAAATGTTCTCTGTATAAAAATTAAGATATCTCAATTTTACAAGTTCAACCTGATTTATCAACGAACTTTGAGACAAAGAATTTACTATCTGCTTTATAAATTTTTCGAATTCAGCCCATGATGTATAAGGTATCTTTCCTCCTATACACAAAACTCCATCCCCTATCTGAACAAAACCATCTCTACACGAGATTTGGTGCGTCGGCTTATTTCTGCAGGATTTTGCAGCCTGAAACGCTGTTATACGGACAGACAGTCCTTTTGGGAAAATATACTGGTGTCCATGCACGAAAAACTCATCCACCGCGGCGGTGATGCTTCCGGCATTTATCTGACACCTCATGCCGGTCTGTCACATCAGAGACTTTCTATCCGTGATATCACGTACGGTGCACAGCCTATGATACGTCACCGGGACGGGGCAGATTATGCCATCGTCTACAATGGGGAGATCTATAATACCGATGAACTGATCCCGGAGCTTACTTCTGCCGGATATAATTTTCTCACAACATCCGACACGGAAGTGCTCTTATATGCCTACATGCATTTCGGTGCTTCCTTTGTCTCCCGCTTAAATGGAATCTTTTCCTTTGCCATCTGGGACGGTGCCGCAAAACAGCTTTTTCTCTACCGCGACAGAGTAGGGACAAAGCCGCTTTTTTATCACGCAAAAGACGGTGAGCTTGTCTTTGCCTCAGAGCCAAAAGCACTGTTCTGCTTTCCGGATCTTTCACCCGCTATTACCGAAAACAGCCTGAGAGAACTGCTTGCGGTCGGGCCGGCGCGCACCCCCGGATGTGGGGTTTTTCAGGATATCTATGAAGTTCTACCCGGACATTACCTGTGTTTTGATGCCATGGGGCTCTCCGATACCACCTACTGGGATCTGAAATGTCTGCCCCACACGGACTCCTACGAGGACACCGTGGCACATGTATCTTTTCTCATGCGCGATACCGTAAAACGACAGATGATCTCCGATGTGCCGGTCTGTACCTTTTTATCCGGGGGCATCGATTCAAGCATCGTCACAGCCCTTGCTGCCGCTTACCAGAGGGAACACGGTGAAGTCTTAAATACGTTTTCCTTTGACTTTACGGAAAATGATATTTATTTTCAATCCAATTCCTTTCAGCCGGAACGCGATCTTCCCTATGTAAACTGCATGTTAGAGCACTGTAAAACCAGTCATACTTACCTGGAATGCACCCAGGAGACGCTCGCCGACATGCTCTATGCTGCAGTGGACGCAAAGGATATGCCTGGCATGACAGACGTCGATGCCTCCTTACTTTACTTTTGTTCTCTGGTCAAAAACCAAAACAAGGTCACACTGACCGGGGAATGTGCCGATGAAATCTTCGGCGGATACCCGTGGTTTTACCGCCCGGAACTGATGAACCGGGATGGTTTTCCGTGGTCTGCGGATATCGATGCCCGTACTGCCTTTCTTGATGATGATGTTATGAAAAGCCTTGATCTTTCTTCTTACTCCCATGCAAGGTATGAAGAATCCCTGAA
>ENA-UEOO01000450-UEOO01000450.1-human-gut-metagenome-genome-assembly--contig:-NODE-450-length-14231-cov-177.022891_pt1 | contig 14231 bp, 14 predicted proteins | sample MGYA00242888_ERZ507892 | MGnify/ENA primary metagenome ERZ507892 (study PRJEB26167, sample SAMN06115415) | human gut metagenome | host: Homo sapiens | place: China:Sichuan | collected 2015-02-04...
AGAGATTCACACCGCATGGTGCTCGATTGCCGATACGATAATATGCTTTTTGCCGGTCCGTGCCCCGGCTGCTGCCGCCATCTGCAGCGCCCAGTTATCTGCCTCCGTACCGCCGGAGGTAAAATAAATTTCCTTGGGCGAGACGCCCAGGTCCGCAGCAATGCTGTCCCGGGCATTCTCCAGCGCTTCCTTGGCCCGCTGCCCCACAGAATGCAACGATGAGGGGTTGCCAAAATTCTCTTGCAACAGCGGCAGCATGGCCTGCACCGCCCGGTCACTCATTCTGGTGGTGGCCGCATTATCCGCATACACCTGCATACCCGCACGCCCTTTCATCTAAACTTTGAATTAAAAAATACCACACAATACATACCCTGTCAATAGGATTTAACATTTTTTGGGGATTATGCAGAGAGCGGGTATCACAGCAGCGGCGGGAGCAAGCCTCCGCCGCATCATCTTTATAAAAAATCCCCGGCAGTGCAGGGGGGCGCACTGTCGGGGTACACATCTTGTTGGGCAGGAACCCAACATGGAGGGGGGCTGATTATTGGAAGTCAAACACATTGACCCAGCGGTCCAGCACTTCCCGCTCGCCGGGAATGTGCTTGGTGCTCTCAGAGCAGGCCACAATGGGCATCCACTGCTGCACCAGCTGCTTGGGAATATCCGCTTTTTTGCAGAACAGCGCCAGGTACTTCTCTGCCACATCGCTCTGACCGCTAAGAGTAAAGGTCAGGTAGGTGCGGGCCGCGTCCGCAGAAGCGTTGCCCTGGGTGGCATGCGCCCAGTCGATAATATAATACCGGCCATCCGGTGTCACGATCACATTGCTGGGGCAGTAGTCGCCATGGAGCACCTTTTTGTGGGGCTTCATCCCCTCCAAGCGGTTGTGCAGGTCATAGCGCAGGGTGGCCTCATAGTCGGAGGCGCTGATCTTGGCGTGCATTTTGTCCTTAATCTTATTCAGATGGGGGCAAGTTTTGCCCAAGATCTCCAGCTGAATATCCACAAAGGTGTTCAGGTACTCGTCCTGCTTCTCCGGGTGCTGTGCCATCAGCTGGCTCAGGGGCGTACCCTCAATATACTCTCTGGTAATGGCCCACTTGCCGTCCACCTTGCTTACATTCAGCAATTTGGGAATCCGCAGACCGGTCTCCTCTACCCGAGCCATATTCAGTGCCTCGTTGAGCACATCGGCCTTGGAAAAGGTCTCGTCAAACACCTTGACGACCTTGTCTCCGTCTTTATAGATAACTTTATGCTCGCGCTCTTTCAGTGCTTTCATACAGATAACCTCCCTTATTCTTTGCCGTAGTAGGCACGCAGATACATATCCTTAATTTCGCTCATCAGAGGCAGGCGGGGATTGGCGCCGGTGCACTGGTCATCGAATGCCTGCTCCACCATATCGTCCAGGGTGTCCAGGAAATACTTTTCGTCCACGCCGTATTCCTGAATGCTCTTCTTAATACCAACATAGTCTTTCAGCTCGTCGATCTTCTTGATCAGACCTTCCAGCTTGTCAGCGTCCGTGCGACCCTTAACGCCAAGAGCGTCTGCCACCTCGGCATAGCGTGCCAGGGTGTGGGGGTGGTCATACTGGGGGAAGGTGCCCATCTTTGTAGGTACTTCCGCCGCGTTGAACCGCAGTACATAGTCGATCATCAATGCGTTTGCCACACCGTGAGGCAGGTGGTGGAAGGCGCCCAGCTTATGTGCCATGCTGTGGCATACCCCCAGAAAGGCATTGGCAAATGCCATGCCTGCCATGGTTGCGGCGTTTGCCATTTTCTCACGGGCTGCCGGATGATGATATGCTTGCAGCCGGTAGCCTCGATGCTCTTTTCTCCGGCGAGCTTGGTCTTGCCATATACGCCGAGCGGATTGGTTTCCCAATCTTCCTTGCAAGGAATGTTCTTGTCGCCCTGGAACACATAGTCTGTGCTCACATGAATCAGGGTTCCATCCACTTCCTTCATCGCCTGAGCCAAGTTGCCAGCTGCCGTATTGTTGAGCAGGTTGGCGAGGTCGAAATCGCTCTCCGCCTTATCCACGTTGGTATAGGCAGCGCAGTTAACAATAACCTGGACATCATTTTCCTTCACCTTTTCGCGGATAGCGTCGAGGTTAGTAATATCCAATTTCTCATAGCCTTCAGATACATCGGTGAAGACAAACTTGTGATTGCTGTTTTTGGCGCAAATCTGCATTTCATGGCCGAGCTGACCATTAGCGCCTGTAACTAACATATTCATATTTTGCTGTGATACTAGTTAATGATAATACATTATATATATAATATGTGGCAAAGATAATGAATTATTCCGAGCTACACAACTTTTATGAAGACAAAAAGATTCATAGTAACATAAATTATACTTTTAGGAAGTACACCCCTATAAAAACAAAAAGCCCGCCGCCTTCTTTCACAAGAAAACGACGAGTCTTTCCTAAACATAATAGTAAAGCATTGCTGCTTTTTTGAAAGCAAATAGATTCAATCAAGCAGGCTTCCTATTTTTCAATCAATCTTTCCCCTAAGAAACTAATACTGTTATTTAAATCAACATACTAAATCAACAAAAGGAATATTTATATACCTTTAAACTTTAGAAGACTTGAAGTGGTTTTTGAACCAAAGTCATTATACTGCTTTTTTGAATTCCGCTGCAAAGATACATACTTTTTTGACTACCTGTACACTCTAGTAAGCGTTTAGTAAATAAACAGTATATTTTAAAGATACATAACCTACGGATTATCAGCATTTTAATCCATTTAAACATTTTTATCAAAGTAAATGCTTTTATTAGAAATCTTTTCTATATCTTTGCAGCGTAAACAATAAAAATCGTGCAAAAAGACATAAATCGTACATAGTTATGAAGCAGTATATACTTTTACTATTCATCATGATACCACTTCTCTCCTATAGCAAGACCGATATGGAAAAGCTATTGGAGCGGGTTGACCATGCTATCGAAATGGACAGCTACTACCAGCAACAGAAAGAGAAGGAGCTCAAACGACTGAGACGACTGGCAGGCGATGCGATTACAGCAGAGGAAGAATTACGGTATCTCGACAGCCTCTATCGTGCCTATAGCACCTATCGCTATGACTCGTCATGTGCCTATGTGAAAAAAGGACTCCAACTGGCCGAGGCTACCCATAACACCTTTTATATTACTCACTTCAAGATACACCGGGCATCCGTGCTGTCGGTGGGAGGATTCTATGCCAAGGCGGAAGGCATTCTGGAGACACTCGACCCTAAGCAAATGCCCTACAAACAAAAGCTGTATTACTACTTCACCTATGCCTGGCTGTTCAATTACTGGGAATCTTACGCTGCCAAATCGGAATTTACAAACGAATTCAAAGCCAAGAAGAAGTATTATATGGGAATTTTGCTTGAAAACTTCAATGAAAAAGGCAAGAAGTCGGCATATTACCAGTATCTGAAGGGAGAATATTTATTTCTCAGCTCGCCTACACACAGAAGTGTATTAGACTGTTATCTCAAAGCTTTAAAGATGACGGCTAAAAACGATCGACTGCATCCTATGGCAGCATACGGTGTGGCACGTTACTACAGAGACCTAGAACAGTATGATCTGTATGTGAAGTATCTGGTAGAGGCAAGTGAGTCTGATGGGATTTGCCAACTCAAGGAGACAATAGCCCTCCAAAGACTTTCCTATTTTCTCTATGAAACAGACAAAGACAACAGCAAGCGTGCCACCCGATATATCCAGCATTCCATGGAGGATGCCCAGTTTTTCAACAACCGTCTCCGTATGATAGAGATTTCAAACATCCTGCCAGTGATTGTTACAAGCAACCAGGAGGCTGCAGAACGCTCCCGTACCCGTATGGAGATTGGACTCATCTGTGCATGCGTCATCTTAACCATCATCCTGATTCTTACAGTGGTGAATACCAAACAGAAAAACAGTTTGAAGAAAAACCGAAAGGAGATTGCGGCACAGAACAAGCAGTTGGCAGAGCTCAACCAGCGACTGATGGATACCAACAAGCGACGCGAAACCTATATGAGCCTCTTCATGGATATCAGCGCCCTGTATATCCGCAAGTTGGATGACTACAGAAAACTGGTGAGCAGAAAGGTAAAAGCCAAGCAGACAGAAGACTTGCTGAAGAGCATCAACAGCTTCAAGCTGGCAGAAGAGGAATCGTCAATGTTCTACATCCGTTTCGACAAGGCTTTCATGGAATTGTATCCGAATTTCGTCCAGGAACTGAATACGCTTCTCAAGCCAGAGCACCGTATCGTGCTGACATCTCCTACGGAGCTGACAACCGAAGTAAGAATCTATGCTCTTATGAGACTGGGCGTAACGGATAGCCAAGAAATAGCAACCCTGCTGTACTACTCTACCCAGACCATCTACAATTACAAGTCGGGAATGAGAGCCAAAGCGCTCAACAGGGAAACCTTCGAGTCGGATATCAACCGCCTCTGCCACATTATATAATAAGGTATTAAAGGAGTTAAAGAAGTTAAGACAACAGCCTTTTTAGCGTAGATTTTAAGCAGCAAGACATACGTCTTAACTCCTTAACTTCTTTAACTCCCTTAACTCCTATAATATGCGACTAATCACGATGGATAACGGTTCCGTTAGCCTGATGGGTAGCAAGAACCAGGACTTCTGCAATCTGCACATGTTCCGGAGCACTGGCTGCATAGAAAGCCACATCCGCAATATCATCCCCATTCAAAGGTTCGATACCCTGATAAACACTGGCAGCACGCTGATTATCTCCATGGAAACGGACATTAGAGAAATTCGTCTCCACCAAGCCGGGCTTGACATTGGTAACACGCACCTTGGTATGAGCCACATCAATACGCAAGCCATCGGTGATAGCCTTGACGGCAGCCTTGGTAGCACAATACACATTGCCTCCAGCGTAAGCCGCATCACCAGCCACACTACCTATATTAATAATGTGTCCATGATTACGCTTCACCATACCAGGAACTATCAGACGAGTCATGGTGAGGAGTCCCTTGATATTGGTATCAATCATCTGATCCCAATCCTCGAAACTACCCTGATACTCAGGTTCCAGGCCACGAGCCAAGCCTGCATTATTGATCAGCACATCAATATTGCGCCAATCCTGCGGAATATAATCCACAGCCTTTCTTGCCGCTTCACGGTTACGTACATCAAAAGCCAGAGCAAGGACCTGTACCCCCTCTGCCTCCAACTCTTTCTTGAGAATTTCCAGTTTACCGGTGTTTCTACCCGTAATGATCAAATCGTAGCCACCTCTTGCAAAGCGGCGTGCACAACCCTCGCCAATTCCGCTGGTTGCACCTGTGATAAGAGCAATTTTCATATACTTTGAACTTTGATATTTGAACTTTGAACTTTATGATTCGTTTGCCTGGAGCAAAATCTTCCTGATTTCTTTATGATTCCATTACAGAATGAGAACTCTCACTTCGGCATTCGCCATTTTCTCTATCTGATTCATCGGGCGTTTGTAATACACACTCTGAATCGCCTTGTTGATGATACCATGACCTACTGCGAGTATCGTCTTATCAGGATACGCCACCTTCAACCAAGTGAGGAAGTTCTGTGCCCTCGACTTCATCCGCTCCAGGGTCTCGACATTATCCGGCCAATCCTTCGGATCTTTGGGAAGAGAAGGAATGAACTTACCCGTAAAATCTCCCCAGTCACGTTCTCTGATTAAAGGAGTCGTCTCTATTCTCTGGAGAATATCATCTTCCGTCAAGAATGCAGAAGCATCTGCAGTTCCCTTCAAGTGCATTTCTGCCTCCAAATGGGGACGGGCAATGATGGCACAAGTCTGCATACTGCGATAAAGATCGCTAGAAACGAAGACGTCAATGTGGTCATTTGCCATTTTCCTTGCCACTTCTTCAGCCTGCAGAATGCCCACGTCATTCAGCCTGCCTGGAGTCTGCCCCTGCATAATCTGGGCGGCATTATCCATGGTCTCACCATGTCGAACTAAATATAGCTTTGTCATATTGAATATTTATCATCAGATGGTCATTCAACCATCTATTTTATTTTTGCATACAAAATTACTGATAATAATTGAAATGAAGGAATAAATTGCGTTAAATATGATATAAAAGCGAGAGAAAAAACTTGTGGTATCAAAAATCTTTCGTACTTTTGCAATAGAAAGGCAATACTTTTCAGGAAAAGGAAACGCAATATTGCAACACAACATTATAAATCAATAGATATGAAAGTAATACAAAGTTCATTATTTCGAGCCTTATGCGCCATCATTGTAGGTGCTCTACTCATACAATACAGAGAACAGACAGTCACCTGGATTACCATTGCCATCGGTGTATTGTTTTTCCTCTCGGGCGTATTCTCGTTACTCAGTTATATGAGTGCCAAGCGAAGTGCAGAGAAAATGAAGGGACAGTATCTCTATGATGCACAAGGCAACCATATCATAGGTATGCGCCCTAACTTTCCTCTCGTAGGCCTCGGTTCACTCATCTTCGGTCTGATACTGGCACTGATGCCAAATGTATTCATCGCCTGGCTGATGTTCATCCTCTCGGCAATACTGATTATGGGAGCCCTTACCCAAATGGCGAACCTGGTATCTGCTGCCAAGATGGGCAGAGTGGGTATCGTATATTGGCTGATGCCTACACTCCTGCTGCTGTTGGGGCTGTTCACCCTCTTCAGACCATCATCCATTGCCTCTGCCCCACTGCTCGTTATCGGATGGGCAATGCTGGTATATGGCGTGGTGGAAGCCGTCAATGCCCTGAAGGTTTCCAACAACCGACGCAGATGGCAGAAGACACAGGAAATACAAAAGAGATAATACGAAAAAAAAAGATAATACGAAAAAAGCTTCTATCATGGGATTCATATCCGAATGATAGAAGCTTTTATGTTTTTAATCTACCAATCCCTCTACATATCTGCAGAGAATACCAATACCGGTAGCATTCTCTCCTCCCTGAGGAATGATGATGTCTGCATAGCGCTTGGTTGGTTCGATAAACTGTTCGTGCATAGGCTTGAGCACCTTCAGATAACGATCTACCACCATGGAAACCGTACGCCCCCGATCGATGGTATCACGCTGGATGTTACGGATCAGGCGCTCATCGGCATCTGTATCCACAAACACCTTCAAGTCCATCAAATCACGTAATTCCTTATCCACCAAAGTCATGATTCCCTCTATGATTATCACTGGCTTAGGTTCTACATGAATCGTTTCCTTCTCGCGGTTACACTTCAGATAACTGTAGGTAGGCTGCTCGATTGCCTTACCGGCACGAAGGTCGGCAAGCTGCTGATGAAGCAACTTCCAATCGAAGGCATCCGGATGATCGAAGTTGATCGCCCTACGCTCCTCCTCCGTCATATTCGTCGTATCATTATAATAAGAATCCAGAGGAACAACTGCCACGAAATGAGGAGGCAACGCTTCCACCAATCTCTTGACTACGGTAGTCTTACCGCATCCGGTACCACCAGCGATACCGATCACTGTTACTTTATTTTCTGCCATATCTCTTATTTTTCCAATATATCATTAAACATTTTCCGATAATACTCCGCCTTCTTCTCTACAGCCATCGGATAAGCCCTACTGCTGCTAGGCATACGATAGAGACGGAACTTGCGGTTTTCGAATTCAAACTCCACAAATCCTCCCATCTCCGGTTTTTCCCTGATACCGAAGTGATCGGAGAAGACTTTGGTTGCCAGCTGTCCGGCAGTAAGTACCGCCGTGCAATCAGGCAGGGAACGGAGCATGCCGTCCAGGTCGGAAGGCTGAACCACCTGCAAATCTTTGTCAGATGCCGTATTCTTGGTACGGATCACCTGCTGGGCAGTATCATAGATAGCCACCCCCTTCTGCATCAAGAACTCCTTGATGGCATCCAAGCGATAAGTCTTGTGCTCCACATCTACAAAGTGAAACTTGTCATCAAAGTAGATGATGCCGAAGATTCGCCACATATCATTCTGGAAATTAGGATAATACCAGGGCATACACCAGCGCTTTTCTGCCGGCGGAAAGGTTCCGAGCATCAGCAACTTGGCATTGCCCGGCAACCATGGTTCAAAAGGATGAGACTCTAACATTTCTACTTCTTTTTTACCAGATACAGTACTACCGGCAAGTGGTCGCTATATCCATTCAGCCATTTACCGCCAGCCTTGGTACGCAACGGTGCACCCTGATAGCGACCCTCCTGCTGGATGAGATAATCTCTGCGGAACACCTGATGATTCCAGTACTTCAGACTGCGATAGCCCTTCTTCTTTCCATCCTTGTTCAGAAGATTAGGAGTCAGCACAATCTGATCGAAGAGATTCCATTTTCCTCTGTAGTAAAGGGTTCCCTTTTCTTCCTTTGCCAGGATGTTATACCAAGGATTATACATATCTCCCTCACCTACTTCTGATATTTCCGGTTGGGCACGGAGAACCTCATGCATACTCTTGTTGGTAGGATCATCGTTCATATCTCCCATCACAAACACCTTCATCTCTGGATTCAGGCGAAGCAGGGAATCTTTCACAGCCTTGGTCTGACGGGCGCCACTCTCGCGATAGAAGGAATCGGAGAAACGACTTGGCCAGTGACAAACGATGACAGCCACATCATCCCCCGCCATCTCACCTCTCACCGTAAGGAAACCACGGGTATAAAAGGCAGAATCCTTTGCCAACTCCTGCACATAAGGAACCAGCTTCACATTCTTCACCGTAAAAAGAGCCGGATTATAAAGCAGTGCACAGTCGATGCCTCGCTTATCCGGACCTTCGATATGGCAGAACTGCATATTGCGAGCCTTCAAAGGAGGCTGGGCAGTAAGGTCTCTCAGCACATTGGCATTCTCAACCTCGGCAAGACCGATGAAGGCGCAACCTGCATCAGGCAGCACATCCGTACCCATATCAGCCAAGGCACGAGACATATTCTTCAACTTACTCGTATATTTCTCGCTATTCCATCCCTTAGCAGGCAGATACTCATAATCATTCTTGCCGGCATCATGACAGGTATCAAAGAGATTCTCCTGATTATAGAATCCAACGGCATAAACCTGGAACTTTTTAGGGTTGAATCTCTGCTCCGCTTTCTGCGCCCAAGCACCCAAGCCAACCATGAGCAGGGCTGCCAATAATAGCATTTGTCTTTTCATTCTTTTTCTCGCTTTAAAGTTATAACTATATGATACATCATCTGATGTTCTCAAACTAATATGCAAAGATACCGCATTAATTACAATTATCATCATAAATGGGAATAAAATTTTGAGTTTTCATTCATTTTTAACACATCCAGTCCTCTTTTTACCACTCTAAAAGATCATTTTCCACCTTATTTATATATACACAGACACCAAAATCCCCAATATTTCTAAAAAACACCGGGAAATATTTGGTGATTTCAGGAAAAAGCAGTAACTTTGCACCCTGAATTAGGTAAAGGCTATAATGGGCATGCCCTGAAGAGGGACATGAAATGATGTGAAAGCGTCCCCATAACGTCTATTTTTTAACAAATTAATAATAAATAAAAGAAAAATGAAAAAAGGTATTCATCCAGAGAACTATCGTCCTGTAGTATTTAAGGATATGTCTAACGGCGATATGTTCCTCTCTCAATCAACATGCAAGACTAACGACACTGTAGAGTTCGAGGGCGAGACTTATCCAGTTGTTAAGATTGAAATCTCTAGCACCTCTCACCCATTCTACACAGGTAAGAGCAAGCTCGTTGATACTGCTGGTCGCGTTGACCGCTTCATGAGCCGTTACGCTAAGTTGAAGAAGTAATATATATACCTTTTTTAATAAGGATATATAATATCGAAAGATAGAAAGTGCATTCCAACGTAGTTGCATATACGTAGGAATGCACTTTTTTTGTGAAATAAAAGCTTTCTATAAAACTATCTTCTCTTGTTCAATTGCTTCACCGTGCCAGCCATTGGCTTCATGGTTGCTCCACTGCCGAATGAAGTTGCAGCTGATGCTGAACGTGTAAGCTTCTTGGCATGAGCGGTAGTAGAAACCTCAGACAAATCGAAGTAGATGATATCACCCTTTACCTTACCGGTACCAATCATATAACCATAGAAGGTTTTATAATTATTGCCCTTCTCGACACCAAGACGGAAACCGTACTGGCTAGCACCTGCATCCAACACGAAGGTGGCACCACTGGCATACTTCAGGTAGATATCGCCATTGTTATCGATATACCAGGAGAATTTCAGGGTCTGCTGATCGGTAACATTTCCCTGATTATCATGAACCTCATCTATCTCCACACCACTTCCACTCAGGGCATCGCTCTGGTTTCCGCTCTGATAGAATATCATATTGGCATAAAACTCATCATAGCCTCTTGACATACCATCATCCTGGATATAGGAATACTTCACCGGACCATACCACTCACCAACCAAGGTCATCGCCTCATCGACCAGATCGTCATCATGTGATCCTTGCGAACCTTCATACCAATAATCCTGGTTCCATCCCCAGCCACCATGGTTGTAATCATCGTACCATCCATAAGGATCATCCCAATAATCATCATCCCAAGGATCATCATCGCAACTGGTAAACGTAAAGGATACCGCAGCTATCGCCATCAGCATCACGAAAAGTCTCATTTTTCTCATATCGTAAGATTTTTATTTTATTGTTAATATCCGTACAGAGCTCAGACCCTTAACAGATCTGGTTCCTTGAATGATGGTGCAAAGATAAGGCAATTTTTACACCTAGCAAAGGGAAAAGAGGAATAATCTAGGGGAAAATCCCTATTATATAACAGTTTTTCCCTACAAAACCTTGTCATTCTCAAAAAAATGCACTATCTTTGCATCAATATTTATGCATATTTACCAACCAAGGACTGACGAATAGAATGACAAGAACAGATAATATAATTAAGAGAGCCATTTTTTGTAGCCTCCTCATACTCATAACCTCACTGAAGGTTATGGGACTCCCCTACTGCGATGTTCGCAAATTCTCCATCATCGACGGACTTGCCGCCAACACGATTTCCGACATAGCACAGACACCCGACCGCCTGATGTGGTTCAGTACCTGGAACGGAATCTCCTATTATGACGGAAATTCATTCCATACCTTCCGTGATGAGGCAGACGACATTGATCTTCTTTCAACCAACCGCTTCATGGGTATTTATGCCACAAGCAGAAACAACGTGTGGTGTATCACTTCGAGCAAACGCCTCTATGCCTATGAGACCATATTGTGTACTTTCGTTCCCGTAGGTGACAACATCAATAAATTATATAACATCGACCTGCGAGTAGATAAGATATACCCTATCAAACAGGGCAACACCTGGGTAACGACCAAGTTTGGCGATTATCTGATACGTATCAATGGACTCCAGAGAGAGGGAAATATTCCAGAGCTCATCAAGGTAGGACAAGACGGACTCCGAAGCGGAAACGTATGGCATATCTGGGCAGATCAGAAAAAACGCGATTGGATTCTCACTGACAAGGGAACCACCATCTACCACTCTCAATTCAGCACTCCCATCCCCTTCAAATGGATAAGAGAAGTGGGCGATAATATCTTCCTGGCAACAGAAGATGGCCGACTCGCCGTATTCGATGAGAACAACAAGCTGAATATGATACCACTCCCAGCTGGAGTAACCCGCATCAATCAGCTCAAGAACACGGGCTATCAGCTCCTGATAGCTACTAACCTGGGAATGATCATCTACAATCCACGCACCTTCAAGACAGAAATCATCAATGTACAAAGCCCAAGCCAGCCATTGGCAGAGGTAAAGAATATCTATACGGATGATTTCGGAATGGTATGGGTGTTTACGGATGGTATGGGTGTAACCCTGGTAAATCCAAAGACATCAGCCAAGCAATGGCTGTTTGCCGACCAGCAAGATCCTATGGATCGCACCACCTCCGACAGTTTCTTCATCACCCAAGATGAAAACAAGACTCTATGGATTGTGCCGAATGGAGGTACCTTCAGCTACTTCGACCGCAAAGCCGGCAAACTGGTACCTTATCTCCTGAGGAGCAACTCTTCAGGCAACTACCGCGTGCCTAAAATCGGAAAGCATTTCCTTTCCGACCAGGGAATCCTCTGGATAGCAGGTACCCACGATCTTACCCAGGTAGCCTTCAAGAACCATACGTATCGCTTAAATAAACTGGAGAATGGAGAAGCAGAAGTACGTGCACTCTGCAATACTCCAGAAGGATACCATTGGACCGGTTATGCGAATGGTGTCGTGCAAATAACTGACAGCAAGTATCAAACCGTAGGTTATCTGGCTCCAGGCGGTCAGATTGTACCTAACCAGGTGCCATTCTGTCCATATCCAGTATATTCAATCTTCAGTGATACAAGGGGCAGAATGTGGATAGGAACCAAAGGCGACGGACTCTATGTCCGGTCGCATGAAGGCGTAAGCCATTACGAGCACAATCCAGCCAACAAGGCATCGTTACCGCACAACTACATTTATGATGTGGTAGCTGACCGCCATGGCAGAATATGGGTAGCCACCTATGGTGGCGGACTGGCTCTTGCCCAAGAAGGCGAAACAGGTCTGTTCTTCTACAACAGGAAGTTTGGCTTGCCATGGCCTAAGAATAGTTTTGCCGATATACGACGCATTTTCTGTACCCCTACAGGAGAAATTCTGGTAGGTACCACAGACGGTCTCATTACATTCGGCGATAACTTCAGGAATCCGCAACAGATTAAATTCTGCAAGACCACCTATCTTCCCAATGATACCACATCATTGGCAGCCAACGATGTCAACTTTATCATAGAGCATAGCAATGGCAAGACCTACATCTCTCAGTTAGGAGGAATTCTGGAAAGTATCGTCAACAAGAAACTGCTGCAGGACAACTTGAAGACAAAGTATTTCAAGAACATCAACTATAATGAAGGTATCGTGCAAAGCATGATAGAAGATAACGAGGGCAACCTATGGGTGATCCGTGAGTCGAGTATCAACAAATGTAATCTGAAGACAGGAAAGACCACCGTCTTCGGTCCGAACGACTTCGATTACAACATCTCCTTTACCGAGGCTCGCCCTACCCATGATCCAGCCACGAATGACATCTCCGTAGGAACCCCATTCGGATGGCTGACCTTCAATCCAGCAACCCTGAAGAAGAGTCAATACCAGGCTCATATCATCTTCACTTCGCTGCACTTTACCGGCGAAAGCGAGTCTATCCCTATCCTGCATAGCAAGAAGATCGTGATTCCAGCCAACAAGCGAAACCTGACCATCAGCTTCGCTTCGCTCGATTATTCACGTAAGTATCAGGTGAAATACCGCTATCGCCTGGAGGGACATACTTCTCCAGGAAAATGGATTGACAATGGTAGCAGCAATACTATCGGCTTCAACCGAATCTCACAGGGAGACTATATTCTCAAGGTATCAGCCACCAACTCCCATGGTGTATGGAGCAAGTACATTGCAGAACTTCCTATCGAGGTACGTCCTACTTTCTGGGAAAGTGTATGGGGCAGATTCACCCTGCTGCTATTGCTCGCTGCGGTAGTGGCAAGTATATTCTACTCCTATAACAGGAAGCAGCGTGAAAAGCTGGAGCACGAAATGAGTCTGATGAAGAACGACTTCTTCAGCGATGCCAGTCATAAGTTGCGCACCCCGCTGACCCTGATCGGCGGACCGCTGCAACACGTTCTGGACACCGAGCATGGTATCACCCGAAACAGTAGGGAAATGCTCGTCATTGCCCTGAAGAACTCAAGAGAAATGCTGAATATGCTCAACAAGGTACTGAGGTTCGACGACAATACCAACTTCCTGGTCAACGGCGGACTCAACGAAAACGTCAATGAGGAAGGCAATGAGATGGAAAAAGTTGAAGGCGAAATAGACGATACCACCGTATCCAAGTACCTGAAGGAGTTGGAAGAAGAAAAGAAGAAAGAGGAGGAAAAGCGCAAAGAGGAAGAAAAACAGAAGGGCGAGATGCCTAAGAAACCAAACAAGGAATTCACCATTCTTGTTGTGGAAGACAACTCCGACCTGCGCATCTATCTCGGCAGCGTTCTCGAAGAAAAGTACAATGTGCTCCTGGCAGAAAACGGCAAGGTGGGTCTCTATAAGGCTCGCACAGAGATGCCAGA
>ENA-UEOO01000458-UEOO01000458.1-human-gut-metagenome-genome-assembly--contig:-NODE-458-length-14072-cov-211.707324_pt1 | contig 14072 bp, 7 predicted proteins | sample MGYA00242888_ERZ507892 | MGnify/ENA primary metagenome ERZ507892 (study PRJEB26167, sample SAMN06115415) | human gut metagenome | host: Homo sapiens | place: China:Sichuan | collected 2015-02-04...
ACCCGCACTTTCTTCGAGACTTTGGGTTATGAGAACAGCAAGAAGTCGCTGGTTCACTATCCGGCAAATACTTATCCCAACCAGACTAAGGCTCTGGAGGATAACACCCACTTCAATCCATACGGAGCCTACGAGGTGGCTAAGATGGTGGTGATGGGCATGAAACAGCTCAATCTGCCTATCGTGAAGTATCTTCGTGCTGACTGGAAGGATTTCAATCCTGCCCAGCCAGATGATTTCAATCAATTCGTATGGTATCCATCCGTGAATCAGGATGTAACCAAGCCAGACGGAAATTAATACTTAAAACATTGAACTTTGAGCTTTGAACATTGAACTTTATGATTAGTTCTTTTGCTTCAAGATCTCATATTAAATGAATTTGGAATGAATAAAAAGACAATACTTTTCGCCTCGTTGCTGCTGGGCGGTTTGCCTTTGGTGGGAACCCTTTCGGCTGATGCAGCGGTGCGCGATACAATCAGTATCAACCAGGGATGGCAGTTCCATCGCGGAGATGTGAAGAACATAGCTGAGTTGAAATCAACCCAGAGCGGGGATGATGTGGTGAATCTGCCACATGATTTCCTGATAGGACAGGATTGGGTGGCTCCGGATGCCAGCGAGCGTCCTGACAATAGTGATGCCGGAAGCAATGTGCGCAGCCGATTGAGTCCGCGTGGATTCAAGGAGATGGGCATTGGCTGGTATCGCTATCAGTTGACTCCGAAGGATGAATGGAAGGGAAAGCGCATCGTGCTCGATTTCCAGGGCATCATGCTGGTGGGAGATGTCTATCTGAATGGTCAGCGAATCGGTGGTACCGATTATGGGTACCTCGGTTTCGATATCGACCTGAGTAAACTCCTGAAATGGGGCGAGGCTAACGAGATAACCGTCAAGGCAGATACCCGCAATCCTAACAATTCCCGTTGGTTTACGGGTGCCGGTCTCTATCGTGATGTCAATCTCATCATCACCGACAAGGATCTGTACTTCCCTCGCCATCCGCTCTTTATCCGCAGCCAGGAAAACAAAGAGGTGAAAATCAAGGCAGAGATTATCAACCAGCAGAAGCTGGCAAAAGGACAGGGAAAGGCTGTTATTCCTGTAGAGGTTCGTATTCTCGATGCCGATGGCAAGGTGGTGGCTCTACAGAAGAATAACATCGACTTTAATGCCAAATGGCGTGATAGAGAATATGAGTTGCCTGCCATCTCTCTGGCGAATGCCCAACTGTGGTCGCCAGATACACCTTATTTATATACTGCCGAGGTGACACTCTATAATCAGGATGGAAAGGTGGCTGATCAGATTAAAGAACAGTTTGGCGTGCGCACCATCGAAATCGTTCCGCAGAAGGGTTTGCTGGTGAATGGCAAGAAGGTCTTGCTGAAGGGCTATGCCAACCATCATACCCTCGGAGCCCTGGGTGCAGCTGCCTATCCTCGTGCCATAGAGAAGCGACTCAAGTTGATCAAGGAGTTCGGTATGAACCATATCCGCTCTTCTCATAATCCATACAGCGAGGATTTCCTGAAGCTCTGCGATAAGTATGGTATCCTGGTGGTGGATGAACTTTACGACAAATGGCTTACTCAGTATGCCGGCGGCAGAGTGGAGTGGGAGAGCCTTTGGCAGAAAGACATTCCGGAATGGGTAAAGCGAGATAGAAACCATCCGTCGGTTATCCTTTGGAGTCTGGGTAACGAGTTGCAGCAATACAGCAATCTGCCTTTCAATGATTGGGGCGTTACCGCCTATAAAATCCAGAAGGAGTTGCTGCACCGTTATGACGACACTCGATTGACTACCGTGGCGATGCATCCGCGCTATCGCAATCTGGAGACAGATTCTATCCCTGCCGATCTGGCGGTGGCTACCGAGGTAAACTCCTACAACTATCGCTATATGTACTTCCCTGGCGATATGAAGCGCTATCCTGAAAAGACCTTCTATCAGAGCGAGGCGAGTGTGGCTGCGATGGGCCCAAACTTCTATGAGATGGATCTCGACAAGGTGTTGGGCCTGGCTTATTGGGGAGCCATCGATTACCTGGGCGAGAGTATGGGATGGCCTGTCAAGGGATGGAACCAGGGTGTATTCGATCTTTCTCTCCAGCCCAAACCGGATGCTTACTTCGTGAAGAGTATGTTTAAGGATGAGCCAACCGTTCACATCGGTGTTATCGAGAAATCGGGTGGCAACATCCAGTGGAATGGCATCAATGTTTCTGCCGGAAAGCTTTCTGAAAACTGGAACCGTGAGGCAGGCGAGCAGGTTTCGCTCTATACTTACACCAATGGCGACGAGGTGGAACTCTTCCTCAATGGCAAGAGTCTGGGTGTGAAGAAGAACAGCAACGACCCTAAGCTCCGTGCCCGAATCAAGTGGGACAACATCGCCTATGCTCCAGGCACTCTGGTGGCTGTGGCTAAGAAAAACGGCAAGGTGGTGGCTCGCCATCAGATAGAGACCACGGGCGAGGCTGTGGCTCTGAAGCTGGTTCCGGATATGGAGACCTGGCATGCTGACGGTAAGGATCTGATGCACGTTCGTATCTATGCCGTAGACAAGAAGGGCAGAAGAGTACTGAACGTGAATGATGCTAAGGCATTCGATAAGTTGACCTTCCAGGTGAAGGGCGATGCGAATATCGTGGCGGTGGATAATGGAAACATCGCATCTGATGAGCTTCATATCGGAAAGACCCAGTTGGAGAAGTCCATCCAGCGCAATCTCTTCCAGGGTTCCGCTCTCGTGATATTGAGAGCAGGCGATAAGGCAGGAAAGATAGAGCTTTCGGTGGTTGGCGAAAAAATGAAAGCCAAGAAGCAGGTTTTGAATACGAAATAAATATGATACTAAAAAGGTCGCCAAAATGCTGGCGACCTTTTTTTCGCTATATCCGTCGAAATTCGACGGATTTTCCGCTATAATAATGACGAATTCGCTATAATTCCGCTATAATCCGCTATAATATGTCCTCTATGATTGAGGCATGACATACCAAGTTCGTCCTTCCGCTTTTATTAAATATTCTTTGCTCATATTTTTGAGTAAATCTCCGAGCATACGAATTTTTTGTTCTTCCGTCTTGTTTTGCGGAAGAACATCCTTCAGATATTCGTATATACTATCTCGCTTGGCGCCTTCGTCTCCAGCATTGCTGAGATACTGTAGAACCATTTGACACAATCTCTCCTTATCCAATCCTTTGGTTTTGGTGTAAGAAGGTAGTTGGTGAGTGTTCTTGGCAATGCTAAGAGAAATGCTGTAATGTGGGGCCTCACCTTCTATCAGACCACGTTTGAGCAAGTCTTGAGCTATATCCTCATGAATAGTTCTGCCTTTTTGTACTGTGTCAAGAGAGATGCAATCCCAGAGAGATAGAGTGTCGTTTGTCTTCAATAAATCAGTGTATCGTTTATTGATTTCATTGCCATAGATGCGGACAACTACTTTCTTCTTGATCTGGTCAATCTCATAGTCAGGCATAGGAAAATGTCTGCGCCATTGCTCATTGAACATTTTCTTGATACCACGGCTTACGGTATCTATCATGTTGAAATCTACCATCGCCCTACATAAACATTCATTGCGGAAATGCGTCTGAGGCTCTTCGTTCCTCAAAACATTCTCCAAAGTGCCAGGAATGAATGTGCCAGCATTGGAATAATACAGATATCCTGGATTCTCTACGAAATTGATACGTTGCTGAAGAGTGTAGTCTTGATGGCCAATACAATTATGAAGGGCCTCACGGATGGTATAGTCGTCATACTGCTTCATCGTGTCGGGGAAAAGCGTACCTCCAGGCATTTCACGCAATGTCAGATTCTCTATCTTTGAGAGGATTTCGTCCACCGTTAATATAAAAGGTACTGTGAAGTGTTCGTAGTCAACCACTTCCTGATTCTTGTCTCGCCGTGTCCAAGTAACCTGTACAACAGCAGGACGCAGTTTGAAAGCGGATTCGTATTTACCCAACAAAATGATAGCTGCCCGAGTAATACCTCCGTTTCTCGTTAATCCACACTTGCTCAAGAAAGTTTGAACATTCCAAGCATTCACTTCTTCTGCAGGAATACGGCTATGGACTTTTTTGAACATCATTCGAGCTTTGGCAATAGCAACCTCATCCAAATCGTCTATTGTTGCATCAGGTACAATTTCTGCAGACCAGTCCTTTGCTGCATAGATTGGTTCTTCAAGAATAACAGACATTCTTTCTTGGGTCAATTCCACCAACGAATCTTCTATGCGTTGCCATGCCTTCTTGTGGGCAAGGACAGGGCGACGAGGCAAGTGCTTTGGAATGTGTATTATCCATACTCGCTTATTTGTATCATCGGTTATAAACTCCTCAATGCTTAGACCTTCAGATGAAAGATAAGTGCATTGTTCTGTGAGTTTGAACGTTGCCGACTGAGTGTTTGCAGGTTGCCCATTAAAAGTAAGTCTCGAAATATCTGTCCCGACTATTTCAAGCGTCTTATCCTTTACACCAATCACAAGATGTCCACCCTCCATGTTGGCAATAGCTGACACGTAGGAAATAACATCATCCTTCTCGTCCCCACAGAACGAGTTCTTCAGATTCTTAAATTCCTTCCACTCACAGCGAGCATTCTCTTGTGGGTATTCGCGGAAGAGGTATTGTTGTAATTCGTATTCTATCATATATTATTCTTTCTAGTAGAGTGTACTTGTCTTATTGAAATTGTGATTGACCCAAAGCGATTAATGCCATAGTATAAAGAAAACAATATAGCATTTCCAAGTTGGTTTGCTTGTGCTCTGAGGATTGCTCCCTTTATTTCTTTACTGCTTCGTCTAATTTGATATGTTTTATTTCTTCCATTTTATTTATTTTTTATATCTTCCTCATAGGTAACTTCAATATAGAAAGTTATTTATCTTTAGAGTTTAACCAGTATTCCCTTATAAATTATTTTAATAGGATTTATATTTTGTGTCACATTCTTTACAAATGTAATAACCGTCTGATTGTAATTCCATTTGTTTTCCACACTTATAACAAAAAAAATGTTTTTTCTCCCAATGTCCCAAATTGTTTTGCACAAAATTTATTATTCCTGGAGAGATATAACCACCAGTCATATTCAAATTATTTATTCGCAAACGGAAAATTTCAGTAGAACAGCATGCTCCACACTCAGGGCATATATATTGATTATTTGGACATGTTTTGGAATCTCTACTATCAATCGTTGCATTACATTTTTGCTTATTAAAGCAATGATTGAGATACACTACTTTGCCACAACTTTCACATTGTTTATTTATACACGAAAATTGGTTAACCGCATGCGTTGTAAAGTTTGTTATACCAGAAGTAGGCTTCATGAGATTCCCACATTTGCGACATTTTAAATGTTCGTAAAATTTTCTAAAATATTTTAGATATGATGACAAAATTATATAATGCCCAAATTTTGTTATTTTTCCTGATTTATTACAATAATCAGTTGGAATTTGTAAAATTCGCATAAAATCAAGTATTGTATAATGTTCCCATTCGTCATCAAGCATATATCTAATTGGTGTACGAAAACAAGGTTTATTTCCACACCAATAAAAAGAAAGACCAAATGAATTGTCGACTTTATTTGCCAAACGACATTCACAAAAAACATCTGCTTCATCTTCTTTTTTCTCAAAGTCTAATTCATTTCCCAAACCTTTATACTCAAGATTAAATGACCTAGCTATAGCAAATAGTTCTAATTCATATTTCTCATCAAAATAATATGAAACTCCTTGTGGGGTTCTTTCGCTTTGATATTCTCCATTCGTATAAGTTATATTTATAAGTTCTTTAATTTGATTAAAGTATTTGTTATTATAATCGGTAAGAGAACCATATTGGTCTATCATTCTGTTTGGTACGAAAACTTTTAATATTTTATTTTGTTCCTTATATATGATACCATTAATGTATTTATTACGTTTCCAATTTGAACTGTCGTCTGCAAGCTCTACAGGAAGCCATCTTCCATAACATTCTGTTACCAACTGCCGTATCCCTATCCATTCAGCATGATCTTCTCTGTCGTTTAAAAGTTTAAGCATAATGCGGTTATCTAAAGTGTTTAAAGGGTTCTTTTCTCTGCTTTTTAGATATGCAAAAGTAACTTCTAACGGCAAGCATATTCTGTTACCTCCTTTTGTGATTAAGTTATACAAGCTTTCTGCTGAATGTTTTATTCTTCTCTGTGCGATTAACTGGAATAGTTTTTTCACACATCTTATCTGAACATATGGAGGAAGAAATGCAAAAATATCAGAAAGAGCAGTCATTGAAGTTGCTGTTCGAAAGTATACAGCCCATAAGATGGCAGAAAGGTTGGGACTTGATGAAGATATAGTATTCTTAAAGTCTGTCAATTGCAAACAGAAGTGTTGTTCCCAATTCTTTAAAATTTGATAATTACCACTGTTGGGCTTATTGATACTCATAAGCTCCGTAAGTAATACAACTAAAGATATATTGTCCCTTGATACATCCAAAGTCAGAATTCTCTTGGAAATCATGGAGAAAATATCAGCAGAAGTTGTTTTTAATATTTTTTCATATGTTTTATTTTGCAATACAGGTTTGTAATACCATCTACTATCGTTTGCGTAAACACTATTTAAATCAATAGAGTTGATAATTTTTTCTATTACCGATTCAGGAAGAGAGACTATTACCTCATTCTCAAACATTGTAATTAGGTCGTCAAAATCTCTGGATTTAACATAGTTGTTCCATAGGGAATTTTGTTGATCCTTGGGGATAAATTTCTTTAGATTATTCAGAAAAGAGCAATTCTCTCTTTCAGGAAATCTATGTAAATAAGTTTTATTTTGTATGTCATCAAAAGGAGTTCTATCAAAACAAAGTGACAAAGGGATTCTTTCTATAAGTTGACAACTTTTTTCAATAACAATATTTGCAAAGCGAATATCATCATTGAATAGTTTTGGTTCATCACTAACAAATTCTCTTAATTGATTGTAATTCCATGTCAAAATTTGTTGTTTCGCTAACAACAAAGCATCATCTATCGATAACCATTCATGTGATAAGTCTGAAGCTAAAGACAGAACATCAATGGATTTAGTTTCTATTAAGATTGAAACTAAATGTCGTTTTAGAGTTAAGCAATCTTCTTTTCCGTAAATAGATGTTAAAGAAATATATGAAGAAAAGAAATTGTGTTCTAAGACATAAGCACTATCAATATTCTTACGAAGTATTTCCGAAAGATAAACTTTAATTAACGGATATAATTTCGTTATATAAGATGTGAGAAACTCATAGTTGTATTTCTGGAGTTGCTTTATGACATATGTTGCGTCATAATAGGATCTTTCATTAATATATCTATCAAGAAGCATTGAAACTTTTTCTTTAATTTTGTCTTTATGAAATCCTTGCAGTTCTTCATTTGATAAGTTTTTTAAATATTTGAAAAATTCATCTCTAGCATATTTATTTGCCGGTTGAACGATGAAGTTATTTAACTTTTGATTAAAACGATTTTCTTTATTTGAAGCTATACATAATTCTTTCTCTTTATCATATGATTTATCTGAGAATTTAAGGTAAGAACATAATTTTTCAATTATCAGTTGCTTCTCTCTATTGTCTGTTACCCCCAAAACAGACAATTCAACATCCACATAGGAGGAAAAATCTTCTTCATAGATGTCTGAACGTTTGGATAATTCCCTATAGAGTTCTTTAATTCGTTTATCAGATAGAATTTCTATTTGTTTCTTTGCGGATTCTACACATTTTTGAGGAATGAAATCGAAAGAATCTGTCAATATCTGTAAATCAGATAACGTACATTTATCAGTAAGAAATTCTTTAATCCATTGTTGAATCAGTTTTTCCTCATTGAAGTATTTTACAATAGAAGGGTAAAGTTTGAGCGCTGCTAACTGTTCTTCGTAAGAGAAAATAGAAAGGATTTTTTCCCATATACATTTCTCCTCTGTATAGAATTGACGGTCAAATATGAAACGTTGTTTTAGATTTTTGACTATTTTATAGTGTTCAACAAAGAATCGAAAATGTTTTATAGTATTTTCAGGTGAGCGTTTTGTATCTCTTTCTATAATATTCTGTACTTTTTCTGCTACCAGTTTTAGGGGTTTATAAAGATGCGTATATAGATTTATTTTCTTGCCATCCTTGTATTCAACATATTCATGGTCACCATAATATGACAAAGCGAGTTTTATGTCTTCATCAGATTGAGATATTTTCCTAATGTTGATAGCTTTTTTTTTGCCATTAGCTTGTTTTTCTATTTGGAAAACCACGATGGTTCCTTCCTTCATAGCTTCTGCCTCAACAAAACTAAATGAATTGACATAAAAGTTTTGATTGTATTTTATAGTTGGCATATTGCAATTATTTGAAGCTATAAAGCCAAAATCTTTATTTTTATCAAAGAATTTAATAACTCCTATAAAACGATTAGATTTTTTTTCTTTGTTTTTGGAATGTACATTCTTTGCATTAACGTTGGCAGTTTTCACTATCGTTTTTTCATCCTGCGTCAGTCCTAAACAAGTTTTTATACCTGCGCGGAAATTATAAGATGTTTCTTGCCTATATGCTAAAGTTGGGGCAATAGCATTTAGTTCTGTTCGAGATAAGCAATAGTCAAGATTACTTGGTAAACAGATACCTTTTGTTTGAGCATATTGCTGTAAGTCTTCTAAACTTCCACCTTTTATTCCTAGTATTTTTCCTATAGTAATATTATTCAATAACATATACATTTTTTTTAAAAATATTTATGTTGTTTTGAGTTACTGTCCTCATCGCCTCCTTCGGTATATACGCCGTAGCCACCAAGCATCCATCAAAAAGTTCTACCACCACTCTCTGTTGCCCTGCAATCCTTGTCACTCTACCATGTATATCCTTAAACTCACCCTCTGTAATCACTACTTCATCTCCTAACTTATATTTGATATTATCCGAAGTAACAGGGATGATGTGAGGATTATGTATGGAGGTTAAACGGATGAAATTATCCATAGCTGTATCGGCAATGATAAGAGGAGGATTCTTGGTTGGCGCATTTTCACAATGTGAAGTATGGTCGTAATAGTAACTCAACAAAGCTCTATTTTCAAAAGCCTTGATGTTCTTATCTTGCAAAAGAGAATCAACTTGCTCTGCTGATGCATGAACAAAGAGAAATGAGGAGAGAAGAGGCTCCGTGATGATTCGCTTCTTTCCTTTCTTTCTTACCTCTTTATATCGCAAAGGAACGTAACATTCGAGTCCATTAGCTTCTACCAATGCTTTTGCCTTGATAATACGCCCATAAGAAACTCTTAATACAAACCATTGCTTGTTTCGTGAAGGCACATTCTCTACCGACACCCCACCTCTGTTCTTTGAAGTGGGGGGCGTACAAGAGGTAAGTCTTGCACTTGGACACGATGAACCTGTGTCGGTAGGTTGCCCATTATACAATGAAGCGTTAGCCGTTAAAGGCTGTTTGATTTTATCTTCCAATGTTATATCCAGAGGTTAGATGAAAAACCGACTGACTTTTCCTTTCAAGAATTGTCGAATATAGACCACAAAGGTAATAAAAAAGATCAAGATTAAAGACTTTTAAAGTGGAAATCTTAGTATTTAGGGTGGTTTTTAACATTTGTGTATATACTAAAAAAGGTCGCCAAAATGCTGGCGACCTTTTTTTAGTATCCTTTGTTTTCTCTTTATTTTCTGAATTTCTTCTTAAACCATTGGTTGAATGCCACGTAGGCACTGATTTCCTCCTGGTGCTGAGGCTCGGCAAATGTCAGTACATTGCCCGATGAATCTCCGTGCTGGTCTGGGAAGATAATCATCAGGTTGGTGCCCGAGAAGAAACGTGTAAGCTCTTCCGGCAATCGCTCCAATGCCGACTTGTGGGAAACGGTTCCCTTGCGGGCTGTCACCACCACAAAGAGATGGTTCTTGCTCATGTGGGAGGCAAGCTGAGGCATCTCGTTCCAATGCTGCATCAGGGTGTATTCGGCTCTTACTTCCTGATGTCGGTTGGTGATGTACTCATTGATGAGTGCCAGGGTCTCCTCCCTGCCGTGGAACTGGATGCGGCAATCCAGATTGCCTGACAGGCGCGCCAGTCGCTCTACCCAGCGGTAGAAACCCGGTTCAAATTCTGCCCTCGATGGTACTGCCACCTGTATTCGGCGAATGGTATTGAGCGGCTGCTTGATGCGTGCCATGATGATCTGACGGCTCAGACCATTGAAGAGACTCTGATGAAACTCTCCCCAGAACTTAGGCGAAACCTCCGGATGCATGTGCATGCCGATGATGATTTCGGAACACTGGAACTCGTTGAAGGCATGCTTGATGCCGTTGGCGATGTTGGCAGCAATGCGAACCTGCGTCTGCGTCATCACGTCGGTGGCTGCGGCAAGCTGACTGCAATGATCCAGCAGCTGTCGGCCCTGTTCCTGCTTGTATCGCATATCCTTGTCATCATACACTACGTTCAGGCAGACCAGTCCTCTGTTCAGTTTCTGATTTCTCACCAGGAAGGCGAGACTCATCAGATTATCAGCATATTCCGGATACTTCACCGGTATGAGAATCTTCTCATCGCTTGCCTTCTTGGTATCCTCGGCATCTGGAAGCTCCTTGTCGCGGAGGATAATCTTTCTGGAACTCCAGTCGGTGAGCATCGAAGAGATGACGCAGGTGCAGAGAATCATCATTACCACACCATTCAGCATGTCATCGTTGACTAGATAGGTATTCGGTCCCACCAAGAGGTTCATACCCACCATCACCATGGCGATACTGCCGGCGGCATGGGCAGAAGTCAAACCGAACATCATGTGACCTGATGACAGCGGCAACCGGAATCCGAAGCAGGCGGCATAGGCTGCGATGGCTTTTCCCAAGGTTCCGAAGAACACGATGCAGAAGATGACCCAAAGGATATGACTGCCCTGGAAAAGCAGTCCCACGTTGATGAGCATGCCCACACCTATCAAAAAGTAAGGGATGAAGAGCGCATTGCCCGTAAACTCCAGTCGGTTCATCAGCGGAGACACGTGCGGGATATACCTATTTAAAATAAGACCAGCGAAGAAGGCACCGAACACGCCCTCGATGCCCACCATCTGCGAGAGAGCCGCACTCATGAAGAGCATCGCCATCACGAAGATAAACTGCATCACCGAATCGCTGTACCGGCGCAGAAACCATCTTGTGAGTCGCGGTATCAGGAATATCATTATTCCGCAGTATGCGGCAAACTTGGCGGTGAAGAGTACCCAGAAGAGCAGACCATCGTGACTGGAGAACGAGGCGACGAGACCCGCCAGCATGATGAGGGCTATCAGGAGCGAAAGCATGCTGGAACCCACGCTCAGCGTAACGCTCGGTTTCTGCTGCAGACCATATCTGGAAACGATAGGGTAGGCTATCAGGGTATTGGAAGCCATGATGCAGCTCAGCAGAAACGATGCCCTTGTGGAATAGTGCAGCAACCAGATGCTCATGCCGAAGGTGAGGAAGAAGGGAACGAAGCAGGTGAGCAGACCATAGATGATGAGCCGCGATTTGTTTTTCTTCATACCCTCCATGTCCATCTCCAGGGCGGCGAGGAACATGATGTAGTAGAGTCCCACCTTGCCGAACAGCTCGAAAGATGCATCTCGTTCCAGAATGTTCAGTCCGTATTTGCCCACGAGGATACCCGCCAGCACCATTCCGATGATATGGGGGATTCGGAGCTTACCCATGATGATAGGGGCAAAGAGGATGATGAGGAGCACTACGAAGAAGATCAGCGTAGGGTCGGTAATTGGAAAATATTCTGCAATATTCAGCATAGGCATTCTACTTATTGTTGATGATGAAAGAGGGATTCAGCATCCGCTTCATCCCTCTTCGTTTTATTTTTGAGTGCAAAATTACTAATAAATCTTGAAAGGGCAAAGTTTTTGCCCTCTTATCATTTATATGTGTAGAGATTTTTGTAATTTTGCACCCTGAAAACAAACTTAGGATAAAAAGATAAGGATAATTAACGTATGAAAAAAGGATTGTTTGCACTCGCCTTGGGTACATTTACCCTGGGCATCGCAGAATTTATTATCGAGGGAATTCTCACCGACGTGGCGCACAACATGAATGTGTCCATCCCTCAGGCTGGTCATCTCATCTCTATCTATGCACTGGGTGTATGCGCCGGTGCTTTCTCGCTGATATTGATGCATAAGTATCGCCCCAAGAATATACTCTTGTTTCTTACTTCACTAGTGATTCTGGGAGCCATCATCGCTACGATAGCCCCTAGTTACGGCCTTCTGCTTTGTGCCCGCTTCATCCAGGGACTTCCTCATGGTGCCTATTTCGGTACGGCTACCATCGTGGCGGTGAAGATGGCAAAGGAGGGAAAGGGTACCAAGGCGGTGGCGATGATGTGTGCCGGTATGCCGTTTGCCAATCTGCTTGGTGTTCCGCTGGGCACCTTCCTAAGTCATACCATCTCCTGGCGAGTGCCTTTTCTCATATCGGTGGCGTTGGGCGTCATCACGCTCTATATGATTTACAAGTGGGTTCCTGATGTAGAGGCTCTGCCTAACAAGGGTATGAAGGCGCAGTTCCGGTTTATGCGCCATCTGGCTCCCTGGCTTATCATCGCTGCTACTTTCCTGGGCAACGGCGGTATTCTCTGCTGGTTCAGTTATATCTCTCCGCTTTTGCAGATGAACGGCGGTTTCCATGCGGCAAGTATTTCTGTGCTGATGATTCTTGCCGGTCTGGGAATGGTGGTAGGAAACCAGGTGAGTGCCTTGCTGGCAGACAGGTTCAAGCCGGGCCGCTTTACCTGCTATCTGCAGTTCCTGGCTGCCGCAGCCTTGCTGGCTACCTTCTTTCTGTCGCATATCGGTTGGGTATCGGCAGCGATGATGTTTATCAGTTGTGCCTGCCTTTTCGGTATAGGTTCGCCAGAGCAGTTTCTCATTGTGAAGCACAGCGAAGGTGGTGAAATGCTGGGTGGTTGCTGCATTCAGGCAGCCTTTAATCTGGGCAATGCCCTGGGTGCCTTCTTGGGCGGAATCCCCGTGGCGATGGGATTGGGATATAATTACCCTGCGCTCATCGGTGTACCGATGGCATTGGCTGGAGCCTTCTGTCTCCTGGTGTTTCATCGTAGATATGAATGATACATGTCATTTTGCCCTGTTTCCTATGACAGAATTTGATGAAAATCAAGAAAACGGCCCTTTTTTGAAGTTTTTCCCAAAAACATTGTGTGCGTACACAAAAAGGCATTACCTTTGCACTCGAAAAGATAGATAACGAATAATTAAAGTAAAGAAAGGATAACTATTATGATGGTATTAGTAATGACACTGGCAGTTGTAGCTGCCCTTTTTGCAGAGGTTGTAAATGTCAACAAGAAGATTAGCCTCGGCAAGTAATCAAACCTTGAGAGGCATCTCCGGATGCTTCCAGGAAGTTGATTCGAAATAAGGTAAAGATTAGGATAACAGATAAATATAGAGAAAGGATAAAAGTTATGATGGTATTAGGTATGGTTTTGGCAATGATCGTTGCCGGATGCGCTGAGTATGGCGCAAGAACTAATATGAAGAACTTCGCTTAACAGCCGTTCTTCTTTCAATTTGAGAGAATTTAAACAGTAGTTGCATAGATAAATAAAGGAAAGGCAGTTGTTGGCATTGGAAGGATGCCACCAGCTGCCTTTTCGTTTTTTCTCAGCAGAACTTTTTCGGTCTCGCTATTTTTTTTCGGGCTATTCCTTTGCTTGTATCATTATTTTTTGTAACTTTGCCGAAAGATTTTAAAATGGCAGCAATATGAAATATCCTATCGGCATACAGAGTTTCGAACAAATCATAGAAGATGATTATGTTTATCTCGATAAGACGGCATTGGTCTATGACTTAGTGACTAATGGTAAAATATACTTTCTGAGTCGTCCACGACGATTTGGAAAGTCGTTGCTCGTATCTACCTTGAAATGCTATTTCGAGGG
>ENA-UEOO01000472-UEOO01000472.1-human-gut-metagenome-genome-assembly--contig:-NODE-472-length-13715-cov-5.134037_pt1 | contig 13715 bp, 6 predicted proteins | sample MGYA00242888_ERZ507892 | MGnify/ENA primary metagenome ERZ507892 (study PRJEB26167, sample SAMN06115415) | human gut metagenome | host: Homo sapiens | place: China:Sichuan | collected 2015-02-04...
AAGGAGAAAGGGGAACAGACTGGAAATACAACATCGATGCGGTGTATCTTGTAGCCTTTCTGAATTTTTGCCCGATGGACTTTGACAAGAAGTTCCGGTCGGATATAGGATTGGCAGACAAGGGAAACAACAAGCTATTCTCAGATAAGATGAGGATGACTTTCATGCAGCTCCCTTTATTCACCAAGGAAGCCGACGAGTGTGATACAGATTTTGACAAATGGATATATGTACTGAAGAATATGGAGACATTGACAAGATTACCTTGGGCAGCCAAAAGTTCGGTTTTCAAGAGACTGGAACAGATTGCTGACGTCGCCTCCCTTTCGAGACAGGAGCGAATGAAATATGATGTTGGTCTCAGGAAATATCGTGACACATTATCCGTTCTTGAAGGTGCCAAGCAAGACGGATTGGCGGAAGGACGTGCAGAAGGACGTGCGGAAGGACGTGCGGAAGGACGTGCGGAAGGACGTGCAGAAGGACGTGCGGAAGGACGTGCGGAAGGTATAAAGCAAAGCCAACTCGACACCGCAAGAATGATGCTTGAAGACGGCGAGCCGGTATCTAAGATAACCCGCTATACGGGCTTGACAAAAGAGGAAATTGAAACAATAAGATAAACCGTACAATAATTAATGTATTGAACTTCCACAAGTTCAGCTATTGTATACAAAAAGAACAAATGAATAAAAGACTATTCCTTTCAATAACAGCCTCTGCCTTGCTTGCCTCCACAATGGTGCAGGCGCAGGACGTGAGATATCCGCAGACGCGGAAGGACAATGTCGTGGACGAGTATTTCGGCGAGAAGGTTGCCGACCCGTACCGATGGTTGGAGAACGACACAAGTCGCGAAACGGCGCAGTGGGTGGAGGCAGAGAACGCCGTCACACGTAAGTATATCGACCGCATCCCGCTCCGCAAGTCTATTCTGAAGCGACTGAAGGAGACTGCCAATTACGAGAAAATCGGTATGCCGTTCGAGCAGCACGGCAAGTGGTATGTATACCGTAACAACGGACTGCAAAACCAGTTTGTGCTCTATCAGATGGATAGCCCAGATGCAAAGGAAGACCAGCAGCGCGTCTGGCTCGACCCGAATACGCTTAGCGCGGACGGAACGGTAGCGCTGAAAGGAACCCACTTCTCACACGACGGACGCTATATGGCTTACGTGATTTCGCGTAACGGTTCGGACTGGGAGGAAATTTACGTGAAGGACTGTCAGACGGGCAAGGTGCTTGACGACCATATTGTCTGGGCGAAGTTTACGGGCGCCGAATGGCTCGGCGACGGATTCTATTATAGCGCATACGATGCTCCTGAGAAGGGAAAGGAAACATCGGCTAAGAACTCTGTGCAGAAGATTTATTACCACAAGATCGGCACACCGCAGAGCGAAGACCGCCTCTTCTATCAGAACCCCACGCAGCCGCTGCGCTTCTATAGCGTAAGCATCGACCGCGACGAAACGGTAATGTATCTGACCGAGGCTGGTATGGCGAACGGCAATAACCTCTTCGTCCGCGACCTGAAGCAGCCCAACTCGCAGTTCATACAGATGTGCGCCAATGCAGACTATATCTATAATCCCGTGCAGACCATTGACGGCAAGATGTATATCCTTACCAACGCCGACGCTCCGCGTTACCGACTGATGGTGGCTGACATCAACAAACCGGGATATGGCGACTGGAAAGAACTGGTGGCGGAGAGCGAGAGTGTGCTTGACGGAGTGACTTTCGCCGGCGACCGCATGATTCTGAAATACATGAAGGACAACTGCCATCAGCTCTACGTCTACTCTCTGGACGGCAAGCGACTCTCGGAGATAGAGCTGCCTACATACGGTTCGGTCAGCGCAAGCGGCAAGCGAGGACAGAAGGAGGTTTATTATTCGTTCACGTCATACACCACTCCTTCCACTGTCTACAGCTATGATATGACTGCAGGAACAAGCAAGGTTTGGGCAGCGCCGAAGACGTCGTTCCGTTCGCAGGACTACAAGACGGAGATGGTGTTCTATACGTCGAAGGACGGTACACGTGCTCCCCTCTTCATCACCTATAAGAAAGGACTGAAGATGAACGGCAAGAATCCGCTCTTGCTCTACGGTTACGGCGGTTTCAACCTCTCATACAATCCCTTCTTCCTCTCCAACTACATCCCCTTCATGGAGCGCGGCGGCATTTACGTGCATGCAGTTCTGCGTGGTGGCGGAGAGTACGGCGAGGAATGGCATGTGGCTGGAACGAAGTTGCAGAAGCAGAACGTCTTCGACGATTTCATCGCTGCAGCCGAACTGCTCATCAATAAGGGTTATACATCGAAGGACTATCTCGCCATCCAAGGCGGTAGCAACGGCGGTCTGCTCGTAGGAGCCTGCATGACGCAGCGTCCTGACCTTTACAAGGTGTGTCTGCCCGCAGTAGGCGTTATGGATATGCTCAGATACCATAAGTTCACAATCGGTTGGAACTGGGCACCTGACTACGGCACATCGGAGGACTCGAAGGAGATGTTCGAATATCTCAAGGCTTACTCGCCACTCCACACATTGAAGCCAGGCGTAAGCTATCCCGCCACCCTCGTCACCACAGCCGACCACGACGACCGTGTGGTTCCAGCCCACTCGTTCAAGTTCGCTGCTCGTCTGCAGGAATGTCAGGCAGGAAAGGCACCGGTCCTTATCAGCATCGGCGTTAACGCCGGTCACGGCGGAGGCAAGCCATTAGCAAAGCGCCTCCAGGAACAGGCCGACCTCCTGAGCTTCACGCTGTGGAATATGGGAGTGAAGAAATAAGAGGATAAGGAAAAGCAGCATACGAAAAAAGCAGAGCTTTAACCATAGAAAGTTAAAGCTCTGCTTTTTTTATTATCATAGAAAGGCCTAGATAATCTAGAAAGCCTATAAAGTCTAGAACATATAGAAACTCTAGAAAAGCTAGAAAAGCCAGAGCGTCTAGAGCGCCTATCCCCTTATTCTGCCTTAGGAGCAAATCTCATTGTTACGACGTGCTTGCCGGTCGGTGCCTGGTACTGCGGGAGGCACGAGTCGCCACCGCATGAATGGTTGCCGATGCCGCGCTGCCTGATGTCGAAGTGAGCGAACACCTGCGGGCTGCGTGTGAGGTCGTAAGGATGCTTGCCGCCATAGAAGACGTCATAGTTGAACTGCTGGTCGTCTACGTGAGAGAGCGAGAATGCGAGCATTCCCTCTACTGTGATATCGAGAGACGTGCCGTTGCCAGACAACTTCAAGCTGCGCAAGCCCTGACGATCGCCCATTGTCTGCGGTGCACTCTGCTCCTCAAACATACCGTCTACTGTTGTGCTGTATCTGCCGAGCATTTGGCTACGCTGACGGTCGATGTAGTTTGACCACGGACCCTTGGCGTAATACTCCACATTCTCCATACCCGGAGCGAACTGCATAGTGATGCCGACACGACGAGTGTCTACAGACGAGTTCTCGAATGTCACCTTCATGTCCACCACTCCATTAGGATAAATGGTATATACGATGGCGTGTGTGTCCTTGCCGTTGCCCACTGTAGTCTCCACAACAACGTTCTTGCCCTGCTTTGTCGGAGCCTTTACGAGATGCTTCTGACCAGAGATGGCACCTTCTTCCTTGTTCTCGTTCTCTGCCACACCACCGGTAGCGCCCAGTGAGATATTGTCGTTGGCGATACGGCGGAAACCGTTGAAGTCTGGACCAGCCTCAGGCATTACAATCTGCTTGCCATTGAATGTCCAATCTGCTATTGTTCCGTTCTCTGCGAAGCTGATGGCGAAGTTCTTACCGACAACCTTACGACCCTCAATCTTTAGCTTACCCTTCAGCTTGCCGATAACGGGCAGAGTGCCGTGGGGCTGCTCCACGAATGTCGGGTCAGCAACGGGAACACTTGCTACAGCAGCGTCAGCTCCAAGCTTAAACTGTGTTGCCACCATTGAGTAGCCCTTCTTAGCCCAAGAAGCGTTGTTCTTGAGATTAAGGCTAAGCTCCACCACATACTCCTTGTCAGCGCTTACGGCTGTTGTGTAAGGGATGGCCACATCGCATGTTGCGCCAGGCTGGCATGAAGGAACTGCAGCAGCACCCTTCTCCACCTCCTTGCCGTCAGCAAGTACGCGGTATGTCAATGTATAGGCATCAGCAAGGTTGGTGAATGCGCTCTTGTTCTTAATAGTGGCCTTGTGGTTCTTGAAGCCAACAAAGTCGGCGTCGCGATATACGTACTTCACCTCCTCAAGCTTGGCAGTCCATTCACGTCCCGGAGTGATGATACCGTTGGACATGAAGTCGCCCTGGAATCCATTGTCGCCACGATTCATGCGTGTGTAATCATAACCTGAAGTATAATAGTGAAGACCTGTCTTGCTGTCAATGAGAGGCTTGTGCTCCTTGATGCGACGTGTATCGTAGATTCCCTGGTCCACCCAGTCCCAGATACAGCCACCCACGATGCCCGTGCTCTTCTCAATAACGTCCCAGTATTCCTGAAGGTTGCCGACAGCCTGACCCATTGCGTGTGCATACTCGCAGATAAAGTAAGGCTTGTTGTTCAGACCACTGCTCTGCTCGATGACCTTCTCCACTCTCGGATACATGTCCGAACCGAAGTCAGAATACTTCTCGCCGTGGTTGTAGCCCTCGTAGTGTACGAAGTTGTCACGACCCGGAAGCAGACGCTTCACGCAGTCGTATGTGGCCTGGAAGTTCTGTCCGCCACCCGACTCGTTACCCAACGACCAGAACACTACGCTCGGATGGTTGCGGTCGCGGAGCACCATACGCTCGGTGCGGTCCACGTAAGCATTCTCCCAAGACGGAGTGTCAGAGAGCGACTGGTTGTTATGGCACTCCACATCAGCCTCGTCCATGCAGTAAAGACCGTAATAATCGAACATGGCATACATACGCGGCTGACGCGGATAGTGGCTTGTACGTACAGTATTGACGTTAGCCTGCTTCATCAGCATCACGTCCTTAAGCATTGTCTCGGTGTCGATGGCGTGACCAAGGAGAGGATGGATGTCCTGCGTGTTCACACCCTTGAAGAAGACGCGCTCGCCGTTCACGTAGATAAGATTGCCGCGCTGCTCTACAGAACGGAAACCATACTTCGTTGAGAAGACCATCTCTTCCTTGTCGCCCTGCTTCTGACGCACTACGACGGTGTAGAGATAAGGATTCTCTGACGACCAAGGAGTCAGTCCCTTCAGACCTTCCATCTTTACGTTGAACGTCTTGTGAGAGTCCTTCGCTGTCATCACAGCCTGGACATTCTGCCTTGCCACCAGCTTATTGTTGGCGTCAAGAAGCTCCACCTCAAGGTTCTTGGTAACCTTATCGCACAGTGCATTGTTAACGGTCAGCGCCACATCGAGCGAACCTTCCGTGTACTTGCTGGCTGCATTCAGCGACGATGTAATGTAATGGTCGAACACGAATGTGCGCGGAGTTGACACCAGATATACGTCGCGGTGAATACCTGCGAGGTGCCACATGTCCTGACCTTCGAGATACGAACCGTCCGACCAGCGGTATACGCGTACCGAAACGTTGTTCTCGCCCTTGCGTACATAGTTGGTAACGTCAAACTCAGCGTCCGTATTGGCGCCCTGCGAGTAACCGGCGTACTGTCCGTTCACCCATACCACGATGGCACTGCAAGCACCGTCGAAGTGGATAAACACGCGGCGACCGTCCTTCCAGTTCTCAGGAAGAGTGAAGTTGCGGCGATACGAACCCACCGGATTCTTGTCGAAGTTGTCGTCAAACGCCTTTATGAACGGCGGATTGTTATGGAAAGGATAGCCCACATTGTTATATACGGGCACGTCATAACCTGCCATTTCCCAGTTGAGCGGCACACGGATGTTGTCCCAACCCGACACGTCAGCGTTATCAGCATAGAAGTCGTCCTTTCCTGGACGACCCTTGCTGCGGTCTGCCGTGTAATGGAATTTCCAGTCGCCGTTGAGCGAGAGCACGTCAGCGTGCTTCGGCTCGAGCCACGGATATTTGTAGCAGTCGTCTTTCTGCATAAGTGCTGTAGACGAATAAGGGATGAACGTGGCGTGAGCCTTCTGCTTCCAGTGCTCAAACACCTTCTCGTTCTCCACCCATGACTCGTCAAACGGAGCCTCAGCCGAAACCTTCGGCACCGTCTTGAGGGGCATGGTGCGGTTAGGTCCAGAGGCTGTCTGCTGGGCACGGGGCGCTGACTTGCGCGCCACCTTCTTCTGCGCCATAGCCACATTGCCGAAAAGCAGAGCGGCAATAGTGGCGGTTCCAATCAAATAGTTTATTCTCATAGTTCGTTTTTAGTAGACAAGTCTACTTGTTTACTGTTTTCTTTCCGTTACGTATTACGATTCCGCGGTAGTTCTTGCCTACCTTCTGACCCTGGAGGTTATAGGTCTGTCCGTCGCCTTTCGCATTGTTCTCGATGCGGTCGATGGATGTAGGCGGATTGTATGTGCCCTCGAAGTCAAACACATACACGGTGCCAGCCTCGCCTGAGAGAGTGGTCTGGTCTGTAGAATCGAAAGCAAAATCGGTAGTAAGCACGTCGTTCACGTACACCTTTGCATTGCCAATACCCTCGCAGACGAGCGGAGCTGTCTGTCCCTGATTGCTTGTGATGGTCACAAGAGTGGGCTTGTTGTTCTTCCACTGGATGCTTACAGTGAAGTCGCCTACAGCCTTCATGCCATCGATGTGTCCGGTCTTCCATGCAGAAGGCAGTGCGGGGAGGATGCGGATGGTGCCGCTGTTGCTCTGCATGAGCATCTCAGCCATACCAGCGCAAGCGCCGAAGTTGCCGTCAATCTGGAACGGAGCGTGCGAATCGAAGAGGTTATAGAACACACCTGCGTCGCCGTTGCTGTGGCGGAGGGCGTTGTTAAGAATCTTACGGGCGTGGTCGCCGTCAAGGGCACGTGCCCAAAGATTAATTTTCCATCCCATTGACCATCCCGTTGCGCCGTCGCCACGGAGGCGGAGTGAGTTGACAGCAGCGTCAAAAAGCTCTGTTCCCGGCTCCACCTGAGAGAACGGATAGAGGCACATCAGGTGCGACATGTGTCTGTGGTCGCGACCTTCGGTGGTGGCAGTATAGCGGCTGTACTTCCATTCGCGCAAAATCTGCGTGCCAGAGGCGATGCGGTCTGAGCCCCAGTTGCCCGTGTATGTCTCGGTATGCAGACCGTTGTCCAGCTTCGCGAACTTTGTCTTCAGGTCGGCAAGGTCTGTTTCTATGACGTTGGCGTCATCGCCAAGTACGTCAATGGCCTTGAGAGTATTGTCGAAGAGGTCGTAAACGAGCTGCTGTGCGTGAGCCACGCCGTTCTCAGCTTCAGGTCCGTGCTCCGGCGACCATTCGTCAGGAGTCTCGTAAGTGCCGTCGGAAGCCAATATCAGACGGTCCATCCAGAACTGTGATGCAGAAAGCATTGCAGGGAATACGCGTTTCAGATAGTCGCGGTCGAGCGTATAGCGATAGTGCTGCCAGAGGTGTGAGGCATACCATGCGTTGGCAATGACGTAGTTGTTCTTGAACGAGCTTACGCCACCGAAGATGTTGTTCTCCGTGAAGCAGGTCCAACCACGGTCCTGTCCCTGCATCTGTGCCCACTGCTTCCATTCGGTGTGGTTCTCTGCGAGGTTCCAGATGTAGTTGAGGAACGGCAGGTGCATCTCGCTGAGATTGGTCGGTTCAGCCGGCCAGTAGTTCATCTGCACGTTGATATTAGAGTGGATGTCGGCGTTCCATGCCGGCTGCACCATATTGCTCCAGATGCCCTGAAGGTTAGACGGGAGGTCAACGCCGCGTGAAGAGGCTATCTCCAGATAACGTCCGTAGGCAAAATAGAGCTGCTCCAGCATAAGGGCATTGTCGCCGTTGCCGCTGTTGTATGTGTCGATGAGCTTGTTGGTAGGCAGCGTATTGGCTGTTCCGTCAAGATGGAAGTCCAGACGTCCGAAGAGTGAAGCGTAGTCTGCGAGGTGTTCGTCATAGAGTGCTCTCCATCCCTTGTCGGCTGCTGCCGTAGCGCGAGCCTCGATGTCTGAGACGAGTGAAGATGTGTTGGCGATGTATGTGGGTGAAGAGATGTCGTAGTCGGTGCCACCTGCGAGGATGACGAGCACTTCGTCAGCGTCTGTTACGGTGATGCCTTCCTCCGTTGTCTCCACTGTTCCACCATTGGGGATGACCTTCATGACGGCGCTATAGCTGACGAGATCCAGCTTGCCGTTAAACTTAGCCTCCTCGTTCTCGTATGTCACGTTGCTTGTAAGCACGGATCCTGGAACGAGAGTGAAGCGCATGCTTATCTTGCCCTTGGCGTCAGCTGCGTAGTGAGCGGCTACGACGCGAGCCGGATTTGAGGCGATATACTGACGGGTATAGGTGACGCCCTCGGGAGAAGTGAACTGTGTGAGTCCGGTTGCTGTGGTCAGATCCAGCTGACGGAGATATCCCGTAGCGGCTGTCTCGGCTGTTGTGCCGCAGCATCCGCTGAGGTCCTCGGCAAAGACCGAGCCGAAGTTCTCATACTTGCCATATCCCTTACCGCCGTAGGGCGAACGTGCTGCAGTTCCTGACCAAAGGGTCTTCTCGTTAAACTGGATTTCGTCCTTATAGGCACCGCCGAAGAGACTGGCTCCGAACTGTCCGTCACCGATGGGCAATGCATACTCCATCCAGTTGCTGTAGCCCTGTCCGCCGCTGTAAAGCTGTGCTGTTGTGGCTGGCTCGTCATACCAGAGGGTGAGCATGTTGGTGGGTGAATATCCCGTTACGCCGACTGTCTTATAGTCGAGTGCGCCGTTCATGGCACCGGGATTGGTGAACGACACCACGTTGTTCTGGTCGCCAACCTTCCAGAAGCCGATGGTATTGCCACCTCTCGGGTCGCCCCAAAGATTCATGTAGTTGTTGCCCGACTTCGAGTTTGCGATAACCTCAAAGCCAGCACCGTTGTCCATGCAGCTGCTTACCACGAGCTTGTAGCCGCCAGGCTGTGCCGACTTAGAAGCGCGGATAGGGTTGGGATTGGTGCCTCCCTCAGAAGTATAGATCGACTCTGAGCTGACAACGGCATAATTGCCGTTCTTGTTGACAAACTGGAAGTTGTCCTGCGTGCCCACAAGCTTCCACTGCTGCGAAGCGTCGCCAGTGGAGTTATAGAGTCGGATGCAGTTGTCCGTGCCGTTGGTGCTCTCACTCATGCACGTTCCCGAACGATTGAACGTCACGATGTAATACTGCGGATTGGCGTCCGTCTCGCTGCAGAACGTCGGCATCTTGGCAGCGGCGCGCAACGGAGCAGCCTTCTTGCCCGCAGTCACATTAGCGGCAAACGCCGTTATGCTTGCTACGAGAAGAAAGAAAAGAAATGACAATTTCTTCATAGCTGGATTGATTTTATGATTGTTAGTAATATAAGTGGTTGTTTATTTATAATGTGGTAAGGTATATAATGTTATGCAAAGTTACGTATTTTTTTTGCCTTATGGTCGCTTTAAACCAACTTTTACATAATTATATAGGATTAAGCCTAACTTTTTAAAAAATAGCATCAACCTTTATAGGTTTATATGATTATTTTCTTAATTTTGCATTTAGAACAAACTAAACTAACATGAAAATCTATTTTGACATCCAATACAAGACTGCCTTTGGAGAAGAACTTCTGCTGAACGTGGAAGGTCAGGACGAGTCTGCGGACAGCGTACTGATGTTCACGCGCGACGGCCTCAACTGGTCGTGCGACATTGACGTCCCGGAAGACACCACAAAGGTAAGCTACTACTATAGTGTGAGAAACTATCGCGGCATAAAGCGAACAGAATGGAAGATGATGAAGCATCTGCTATATCTTAACGCCACTGCCGCCAAACGATACGTCGTGCATGACCGATGGCACGATATCCCCTGCGACACTTATCTCTACAGCTCGGCATTCACCGACTGCGTCAACCGACGCGCTGAGGGAAAGGTGACGCCCACTGACCTGCCACGCGTCCTCAGATTGGTGGTGCGTGCTCCGCAGCTCCGCATAGGAAGCCGTCTGACCTTATTGGGTGCAGGCGATTTCCTCGGCAACTGGGACCTTACCAAGGCGATTCCTATGACTGAGCAGAACCATAACGAATGGATGGTGGACATCGACGTTGACCGCTATGTGGCTTTGCAGCACGCCAAGCGTATAGAAGCCTTGAAGCGCACTCCCTACTACAGAACCTTGCAGCGCAACAAGAAGGCAAGCTACGTGAACGAGGTAGAGGCTGAGGATATGAAGATGGAGTTCAAGTTCGTGGCGTTCGACGATAAGGGCGACGAACTTTGGGAGACTTGTGAAAACCGCGTGCTTGACATTCCAACTATGAACGAGGGAGAAACTCACGTTGCTGTGCTCGACCAGGCGTTCTTCGCGCTTTGCGACGAGAAGGTGGCGGGCACGCTCATCCCCGTATTCTCGCTGCGTTCGGAAGGCAGCTACGGCGTGGGCGACTTCGGCGACCTGAAGCTTATGATTGACTGGGTGGCTAAGACTCACCAGCGCGTGCTCCAGGTATTGCCTATCAACGACAGCACGTCCACACACACCTGGACCGACTCTTATCCTTATTCCTGCATCAGCATCTATGCCCTGCACCCGCAGTATGCCGACTTGCGTCAGCTGCCGCAGCTCAAGGACAAGGTGGAGGCTGACCGCTTCGAGATGTTACGCGAGGAGCTGAACGCTCTGCCGCAGATTGATTATGAGCGCGTCAACAACGCCAAGCTGCGCTATCTGCACCTTCTCTACCAACAGGAGGGAAAGGAGATGCTCGCTTCGGACGACTTCAAGGAGTTCTTCGAGGAGAGCCAGCACTGGCTGGTGCCTTACGCTCAGTTCTGCTGTCTGCGCGACAAGTATGGCTCGTGCCTCTTCAATACATGGCTCGACCACAAGCAGTGGGACGAGGCTGACCGAAAGCCTTTGTCCGATCCAAGCTCGAAGGCATACAAGGACGTGGCGTTCTTCTATTTCGTGCAGTACATCCTCGACCGTCAGATGCGCTCGGCTCACGAGTACGCCAAGGCTCGCGGCGTGATTCTGAAGGGCGACATCCCCATCGGCGTCAACCGCAACAGCTGCGATGTGTGGCACGAACCCGAATATTTCCACCTCGATTCGCAGGCGGGCGCCCCGCCAGACGCGTTCTCTGCCAATGGTCAGAACTGGGGATTCCCCACATACAACTGGGAGCGGATGATCGGCGACGGATGTAAATGGTGGGAAAGACGATTCCAGAACATGCAGAAGTATTTCGACGCTTACCGCATCGACCACATTCTCGGATTCTTCCGCATCTGGGCAATACCAACCGAATGCGTGCATGGTCTGCTCGGACAGTTCCAGCCGGTTCTCGGTATGACGTGCGAAGAGATTGAGAGTTACGGACTGCACTTCCAGGAGGAAGCGTTCACACGCCCGTTCATAGCCCGTTGGGTGGTGGACCGTGTGTTCGGAGAATTGGCTGAAGAGGTTGTCAACACTTACCTCGAAGCTGACCGTGACGACCTCTATAAGCTTAAGCCTGAATATGATACGGAGCGTAAGATTGAGGCTGTGTTCAAAGAGAAGACATCGGAGAAGGACATTCTTATGCGAGAAGGACTGTATAAGCTCGTGCAGGACGTGCTCTTCATCCGCGACCGTCAGAACCCAAAGCTCTTCCATCCGCGCATCACAGCGCATACCACCTGCCGCTACGAGGCGCTGTGGGATAAGGACAAGGACGCTTTCAACCGTCTGTATAACGACTACTATTATCGCCGCAACAACGACTTCTGGTATACGGAGGCAATGAAGAAGCTGCCGCGTCTGGTGCAGGCAACGCGTATGCTGGTCTGCGGTGAGGACCTCGGCATGGTGCCCGACTGCGTGCCCTGGGTGATGCAGGAGCTTCGCATCCTTAGCCTTGAGCTACAGCAGATGCCGAAGGACCTTAACGTACGCTTCGGCCAGCTCTCGCGCAATCCTTACCGTTCCGTATGCACAGTCTCCACACACAACATGCCTACGCTGCGCCAGTGGTGGGATGAGGACAAGGAACGCACGCAGGACTTCTACAACTCCATGCTCTATCATGCCGGAGCCGCTCCTCACCCGCTCCCCGGATGGCTCGCCCGCGACATCATCTCACGCCAGCTGACCTCTCCCTCCATACTGTGCATCCTCTCGCTGCAGGACTGGCTCGCCATCGACGAAAGCATCAGACTGAAGGACGCCAACGCCGAGCGCATCAACATCCCTGCCAACCCGAAGCACTACTGGCGCTATCGCATGCACCTGACCATAGAGACACTCCTCGCCGACCGCGACTTCAACGACCAGATAAAGGAACTGGTGGACGAAGCAGGAAGAAGATTATAAACAGCAAAGAGGGTGTGCCAAAACGGTTGTCCGTTCTGACACACCCTCTTTTTATAAAGGTGTCTTGTATAGATTTCTGATTACTTTACGGCTGCGCCGTCGTACGCCCACTTATAGAACGAAGCTCCGTGAACGAAGCCTGCGCCGAAGGCTGTGAAGATGACGTTGTCGCCCTTCTTCAGGTTCTTCTCATGGTCCCACAATGCCAAAGGAATTGTGGCGGCACTTGTATTGCCGTAGCGTTCGATGTTCACCACCACCTTATCCATAGGCAAACCGACACGCTTGGTCACTGCCTCGATGATGCGGAGGTTAGCCTCATGAGGAATCACCCAGTTGACATCATCAACAGTAAGGTTGTTCATCTTCATCACCTCTGTAACGTCGTCGCCCATGTTGGTCACGGCATAACGGAACACGGTGCGTCCCTCCTGGTGGAGGTAGTGCAGACGGTGGTCCACCGTAAACTTCGACGGAGGACAAACAGAGCCACCTGCCTTCATGTGAAGGAAGGGCAGACCCTTGCCGTCCGTACGCATGTACGAATTGACAACGCCGACATTCTCCTCTTCTGTTGCCTCCAAGAGCACTGCTCCGGCACCGTCGCCGAAGAGCACGCAAGTGGAGCGGTCCTGATAATCGACGAGTGACGACATCTTGTCGGCACCGATGACGATAATCTTCTTGAAGCGACCACTCTGAATCATTGAAGCAGCAACGTCGAGCGTATAGATGAATCCGCAGCATGCAGCCTCAAGATCGAAAGCGAAAGCGTTCTTCAGTCCTAATTTACCCAGAACGATGGACGCTGTAGAGGGGAACTTATAGTCAGGAGTTGTAGTGGTGACGATGAGCGCGTCGATAGTGTCGGGATCAACACCTGTCTTCTTGATAAGCTCCTTGGCAGCCTTACGCGCCATGTAGCTCGTACCAAGACCCTCTTCTGTGAGGATGTGACGTTCCTTGATGCCGACACGAGTCATAATCCACTCGTCGCTGGTGTCCACCATGCGCGACAGCTCCTCATTGGTGAGGACATAGTCAGGCACGTATCCGCCAACACCGGTGATTATTGCGTTTATCTTACCCATCGTGGTAAAATTAATTATTCAGCAACTTCCTTTACGATAGCCACCTTGCCACGATAGTAGCCACAAGTAGGACATACTGTGTGGTATACGTAGTAAGCGCCACAGTTAGGGCATACTGCCAATGTAGGAGCTACTGCCTTATCATGAGTTCTTCTTTTGAGGGTACGAGTCTTTGAC
>ENA-UEOO01000477-UEOO01000477.1-human-gut-metagenome-genome-assembly--contig:-NODE-477-length-13657-cov-232.636524_pt1 | contig 13657 bp, 9 predicted proteins | sample MGYA00242888_ERZ507892 | MGnify/ENA primary metagenome ERZ507892 (study PRJEB26167, sample SAMN06115415) | human gut metagenome | host: Homo sapiens | place: China:Sichuan | collected 2015-02-04...
CCATCTTTTCAGCTTTGTAGCTTTACGATATTCAAATGCTCTTCCCATTGGAATAAAATTTTAAATGTTTATCGTTTTTTTGTTTATAATATTATCTCTATTCTGCGTCAATCGCATTCTGCATTATCTCAGTTCTGCGTTGAGCTTACCTGTGAGGTTGGCAATGAGCTTCTTCATGATGGCATCAATCTGCTTGTCGTTCAATGTCTTCTCCTCATCCTGCAGGATGAAGTTTACGGCATAGCTCTTCTTGCCCTCTGGCAGGTTCTTACCCTCATAAACATCGAAGAGTACCACGCTCTTCAGCAGCTTCTTCTCTGTCTGATGGGCAATCTGCTCAATCTGTGCAAACTCCACGTTCTTGTCAACGAGCAGTGCAAGGTCGCGGCTCACAGATGGATACTTGCTGATATCTGTGTAAGTAAGGTTCACCTTCTTCACGGTCTTCACCAGGTTATCCCAGTGAACATCAGCATAGAATACATCCTGCTCGATGTCGAATGCCTTCTTCAGCTTGTGGCTCAGGATACCCATCTCTACCAATACCTTGCCGGCACGGGTCTCGTAGTTCACGCCCTTGGCAAAGATGTTGTTGTCGCTGTGCTTGATTACGAGGTTGTTCTGTGGCATACCTACACGGCGAAGGATATTCTCTACCACAGCCTTCAGCTCGTAGATGCTGCTCTGCTCATCTGCATGAGCCCAACTGCCCTCTACACGCTTACCTGTGATGAAGAGTGACATGTGAGCCTCCTGAGAGTAAGCCTTGATAGGACTCTCCTCGCTCCACTTCTCCTTATTATATATATAGGTGTTACCCACCTCGAAGAACTTCAGGTTCTGACTCTTGTGGTTGATGTTGCGCGCTACGCTCTCCAAACCGCCGAAGAGCATGGTCTGACGCATCACGCCGAGATCAGCACTCAATGGGTTCATCACCTTCACGGTTGTCTCCTCAGGATACTTGTTCAGCTCCAGCTCTGTATAGTAGCTTGACTTGCTCAGAGAGTTGTTGAGAATCTCCATGAAGCCCTCGCCTACCAACTGCTCTGCCACGAGGTTCTGGCTGTGATAAGCCTTGTCCTCATCGCCCTGAACAGTCAAAGAACTCTTCAGCTGGGTAGGAATCTCCACATTATTATATCCATAGATACGGAGGATATCCTCTACCACGTCGCAAGGACGCTGCACATCCACGCGATAAGCAGGAACCAGGAGGTCGATGCCCTCAGCATCTTCCTTCACGATCTTCATCTCCAGAGATGTAGCAATGTTCTTGATGGTCTCAGCACCAATCTCCTTACCGATGAGACGGTGAGCATACTCATAGTTCAGGCGAACTGGGAAATCCTGCATTGGCTCTGGATATACATCCTTGATCTGCATGGAAACCTTGCCGCCTGCCAACTGCTTGCAGAGGATAGCAGCCTGCTTCAATGCATAAATCTGTCCGTTTGGATCTACGCCACGCTCAAAACGGTAGCTGGCATCTGTACTCAAGCCATGACGGCGAGCGCTCTTGCGGATCCATGTCGGGTGGAAGTAAGCACTCTCCAGAACCACGCTCTTGGTGGTCTCGTAAGTACCGGAACCCTTACCGCCGAAGATACCGGCGATACACATTGGCTCCTCAGCATTGCAGATGCTCAGGTCGTGCTCACCCAGGGTGTGCTCCTCGCCATCCAGGGTCACGAACTTGGTGCCCTCTGGCTGGGTGCGTACTACAATCTTATGACCGGTAACCATGTCGGCATCGAAGCAGTGCAATGGCTGACCGTATGCCATCATGATGTAGTTGGTGATATCCACGATATTGTTGATTGGTCGCAAGCCGATGATGTTCAGCTTGTCCTGCAACCACTTTGGGCTCTCCTTCACCTCGCAGTCGGTGATGCTTACGCAGGCATAGCGCTTGCAAGCCTCGGTGTTCTCAATCTCTACGTCGATAGGAAGCTCCTCGTTATCTACTACGAATTCATCGCAAGATGGACGATGCAGGCTGGTCTCATAACCGTTCTGCTTCAACCAGGCATAGAGGTCGCGAGCCACACCCCAGTGACCGAGTGCATCGGCACGGTTGGCAGTGATATCAATCTCGATGAGCCAGTCGCTCTCCAGGTGATAGTACTCAGCAGCAGGCTGACCCACTGGAGCATCCTCAGGGAGCACGATGATACCGTCGTGAGAAGTACCCACGCCAATCTCATCCTCAGCGCAGATCATACCCAAGCTCTCCACACCGCGCAGCTTGCTCTTCTTGATGGTAAAACTCTGGTCGCCGTCGTAGAGCACGCAGCCCAGGTCGGCAACGATTACCTTCTGACCGGCAGCTACGTTAGGCGCACCGCAAACAATCTGCTGTGGCTCGCCCTTGCCCAAGTCAACGGTTGTAACGTGGAGGTGATCGCTGTTAGGATGCGCCTCGCATGTCAACACTTTACCTACGTAAAGACCTTTCAGTCCACCCTTGATAGACTGTACTTCCTCCAAAGCGTCCACTTCGAGTCCGCAAGAGGTCAGCGCATCGGCAGTCTCCTGTGGTGTCAAGTCGAAATCGACGTATTCTTTAAGCCATTTGTATGAAACGTTCATTATAATGTTTTTTTATTATTTTCTCTTTATCAAGTGTTTGGGAACCTCCTCGTCATCACGCATTTGTGGCACAAGAGCCCTAAAACTTTGCAAAAATACAAAAAATAATGGAGATAAGCAAAAAACATCCGCCATTTTTGCACTATTTAAAAGAAATGAGTGCAAAAATGGCGGATAGTCTTTTGATGACGGCATCGGGAGCACTTCCCGAGGAATTATTCAAATACTTCGTCGATGGCATCTACCTGTTCGAAATCATCCTGCTCGCCACCGCTGCCCACATGATAGCATGGGTTGTAATCGGCAGGGATATCAAACTTCACCTCCGGACTGTAGCCCAGCGAGACATCGGCATACACCTTCTTCATGAAGATAGCCCAGATTGGCAGCGCCATGGTGGCACCCTGACCCATACTCATGGAATCGAAGTGGATATCGCGATCCTCACCGCCTACCCAGCAGCCACTTACCAGCTGCGGAGTAAAGCCGATAAACCATCCATCACTGTTGTTATTGGTAGTACCCGTCTTGGCACCAATCTGTCCCTCCAGCTTATAACGGTAGCGCAGTCTTCCTGCCGTACCATTATCCACTACGCCCATCATCATAGTGAGCATCTTCATGGCATTGTCGGCACTGATCACCTCGTTCATTCTCGGCTGGAAGGTGGCGATGGTGTTACCCTCGTTATCCTCGATGCGGCTCACGAACATCGGAGCCGTACGGATACCATGGTTGGCAAAGGCTGTATAGGCGCTTACCATCTCGCTCACGCTCACCTCACACGGTCCGAGACACAAGCTCAGAGATGCGTGAATATCAGGGTTGTTGATACCATAGTCATGCAGCAGCTGGACAAACTGCGATGGGTTCAGCTTACTCATCAGATAGGCACTGATCCAGTTGTTACTCTGTGCCAATCCCCAGCTCAGCGGAACCATCTGTCCGTATCTCGAATGGTTGGCATTGCGCGGTGTCCACGGTCTGCCAGCCACCATATAGGTCTGCTGGCGGTTAGGTGCCAGATCGCAAGGCGAGAATCCATTCTCCATCGCCAAACTGTAGAGGAACGGCTTGATGGTAGAACCCACCTGTCTTCTTCCCAAGCTTACCATATCATACATGAAGTGGGTATAGTCCAATCCACCCACGTATGCCTTCACGGCACCCGTCTTAGGATCCATGCTCATGAATCCGCTGCGCAGGAAGGTCTTGTAATAGCGGATGGAATCGAGCGGACTCATCAGCGTATCGATGTCGCCATGATAGGTAAACACGGTCATCGGAATCTTCTTGCGGAAGGTATCGTGAATCTCTTCTGCCGAGCATCCCGCTTCCTTCATCTGTCGGTAGCGCTCACACTGGGTAACACTGCGGTTCAGGATAGCCTTGATCTGCTTAGGGGTCAGCTTGTCACTGTATGGCGAACTTGGCTTGCGAGAAACCTCCTTGCTGAAGGCTGGCTGCAGATAGCGTGCCACGTGCTGATATACAGCCTCTTCGGCATATCGCTGCATACGGCTGTCCACGGTGGTAAACACCTTCAATCCATCACTATATACATTATATGGAGAACCATCCTTCTTGAAGTTCTTGTTGCACCATCCATACAGAGGATCAGTATTCCAGAGGATGGAATCGGTAACAAACTGAGCATAGTTCCACGATGCATAATCCTTTCTTTCCGGACGGGTAGCCATCAGATACTTGCGCAGATATTCGCGCAGGTAGGTAGCCGAACCATCCTTATGGTCGGTACGGTGGAAGTTGAGCGTGAGCGGTTCTGCCGAATACTGGCTGTATTCAGCATGATCCAGATAGCCCGCCTTCTCCATCTGCGAGAGCACCACGTTTCTTCTGTCGCGGGCACGCTCCGGATAGCGCACTGGGTTGAAGAGCGAAGGGTTCTTGCAGAGACCGATGAGCGTAGCCGCCTCGGTGAGGGTAAGATCCTTCGGTTCCTTATTAAAATAGGTATTCGCTGCCGTCTTGATACCCACGGCATTGTGCAGGAAGTCGAAGTAGTTGAGATAGAGTGCCAGGATTTCCTGCTTGGTATAGTATCGCTCCAGCTTGATGGCGATGACCCACTCTATCGGTTTCTGCAGCAGTCGCTCCAGGGTACTCGATGCCTTTTCGGAATAGAGCTGCTTGGCAAGCTGCTGGGTGATGGTAGATCCACCTCCGGCATTGGTCTGCCCCAGGAGTCCACGCTTCACGATGGCACGACCGAGCGCACGGAAGTCGATGCCCGAATGCTCATAGAATCGTTCATCCTCCGTGGCAACCAGTGCCTTTATTAAATAAGGTGACATCTTCTTATAAGGTATCACGATACGGTTCTCCTTGTTCAGGTTCCATGTACCCAGCACCTTTCCATCAGACGAATACACCTGAGTGGCGAATCTGCTGATAGGATTCTGCAAATCCTCGATGTCCGGCATGTAACCGATCCATCCGTTCCAGATGGCAAAGAAGGCCAGCATAGCCGACACGACAAAAGTGGCAAAAATGCCCCATAATGTATAGATAAAATGTTTTCTCATCTCTATTTCTTCATTTATTTGTGCAAAATTACATAAAAGTTTTGAAATATCGCACATAAATCAGAAATTATATGTAACTTTGGGGGCGATTTCAGAACATTCAATCAAAATTCGTATGGAAAAACATAATTTTGTGACGATTGCCGACCTCTCGAAGGAGAAAATCATGTACCTCCTCGAAATGGCGCAAGAGTTTGAAAAGCATCCCAACAGGGAGTTGTTGAAGGGAAAGGTCGTAGCGACCCTTTTCTTCGAACCATCTACTCGTACCCAACTCAGTTTCCAGACAGCTGCCAATCGCCTTGGCGCCCGTGTCATCGGCTTCTCTGACGCCAAGACATCCAGCACTACCAAGGGCGAAACGCTGAAGGACACTATTCTGATGGTGAGCAACTACGCCGACGTCATCACCATGCGCCACTTCATTGAGGGTGCAGCCCAGTACGCCAGCGAGGTAGCTCCAGTGCCTATCGTCAATGCCGGTGATGGTGCCCACATGCATCCATCTCAGTGCTTGCTCGACCTCTACTCTATCTTCAAGACCCAGGGAACCCTGGAGAACTTGAACATCTATCTTGTGGGTGACCTCAAGTATGGCCGCACCGTTCACTCACTTATCACCGCTATGCGCCACTTCAATCCTACCTTCCACTTCATCGCACCTAAGGAGCTTGCCATGCCAGAGGAGTACAAACTCTACTGCAAGGAGCACAACATCAAGTACGTGGAGCACGAGGATTTCAACGAGGATGTGATTGCCGACGCCGATATTCTCTATATGACCCGTGTACAGAAGGAGCGTTTCAGCGACCTGATGGAGTACGAGCGTGTGAAGAACGTGTATATCCTGAAGCGCGACATGCTCTGCAAGGCAAAGGAGAACATGAAGATCATGCACCCACTGCCACGTGTCAACGAGATTGCATACGATGTAGATGATGATCCACATGCATACTACATCCAGCAGGCTCAGAATGGTCTCTATGCACGTGAGGCTATCTTCTGCCACTGCCTCGGTATCACACTGGAGGATGTGAAGAACGACAAGACCATTATTGAGTAGTGTTTAGTGATTATTTATTAGTGATTAATTATGGGAAATAACAAAAGTCAATTAGTGGTTGCGGCTATCGAGAACGGTACCGTAATCGACCATATACCAGCCGAGAAAACCTACCAGGTAGTCAACCTGCTCCAGTTGGAGAAGATGGACACTCCTGTTACCATCGGCTACAACTTGCCTTCCAAGAAGATCGGCAAGAAGGGCATCATCAAGGTTGCCAACAAGTACTTTACCGATGAGGAAATCAACCGCCTCTCTGTGGTGGCTCCTAACATCGGACTGAGTATCATCAAGGACTATGAGATCGTGGAGAAGAAGACCGTAGAGACTCCAGATACGCTCAGGGGCATCGTAAAGTGCAACAACCCTAAGTGTATCACCAACAACGAGCCTATGCAGACCCTCTTCCACACCGTAGATAAGGTACTCGGTATCGTACGCTGCCATTACTGCGACAAGGAGCAGCAACTGGGCAAAGTGGAGCTTTGTAAGTAGCATCAATCACATAAAATAAATAAGAATGGTTAAAGATCAAGAGATTTTCGACTTAATCGAAAGAGAACATCAGCGTCAGCTGAAAGGTATGGAGCTGATTGCTTCTGAGAATTTCGTGAGTGACGAGGTGATGAACGCTATGGGTTCTTACCTTACCAACAAGTATGCAGAGGGTCTGCCAGGCAAGCGCTACTATGGTGGATGCCAGGTGGTGGATATCGTAGAGAACCTTGCCATCGAACGCGTGAAGAAAGTCTTTGGTGCTGAGTATGCCAACGTGCAGCCTCACTCTGGTGCTCAGGCTAACGCTGCTGTATTGCTCGCCGTACTGAAACCGGGTGATACTTTTATGGGATTGAATCTCGACCACGGCGGTCACCTTTCTCATGGCAGCCACGTCAATACTTCTGGTATTCTCTACAATCCTATCGGCTACAACCTGAACAAGGAGACGGGTCGTGTGGATTACGACGAGATGGAGAAGCTGGCTCTGGAGCACAAGCCTAAGCTGATTATCGGTGGCGGTAGTGCTTACAGCCGTGAGTGGGATTATGCCCGCATGCGCAAGATTGCCGATGAGGTGGGTGCCCTCCTCATGATTGATATGGCTCACCCTGCCGGTCTGATTGCAGCCGGTCTGCTCGACAACCCATTGAAGTATGCCCACATCGTTACTTCTACTACCCACAAGACTCTCCGTGGTCCTCGTGGCGGTATCATTCTGATGGGTAAGGATTTTGACAACCCATGGGGATTAACTACCAAGAAGGGCGAGGTTAAGAAGATGAGCATGCTCTTGAATTCTGCCGTATTCCCTGGTCAGCAGGGCGGTCCGCTGGAGCACGTCATCGCAGCCAAGGCTGTTGCCTTCAATGAGAACCTGCAGCCATCCTGGAAGGAGTATGCCATGCAGGTGAAGAAGAACGCAGCCGTTCTTGCTGACGATCTGATGGGTCGTGGCTTCGGCATCGTAAGTGGTGGTACAGACAACCACTCTATGCTCGTTGACCTCCGAAGCAAATATCCAGACCTCACAGGTAAAGTAGCTGAGAATGCGCTTGTTGCAGCCGACATCACTGTAAACAAGAACATGGTTCCATTCGACAGTCGTTCTGCCTTCCAGACATCAGGTATCCGCCTGGGTACAGCTGCCATGACAACCCGTGGCGCCAAGGAGGACATGATGCACCTCATCGCAGAGCTCATCGAGGAAGTATTGAATTCACCAGAGGATGAGAAGGTCATCGCCCGCGTTCGTGAGAAGGTAAACGAGACCATGAAGGATTATCCTCTCTTCGCTTACTAAGCAAAGGAAAATTCAATTTGATATATATATACAAAAAAAGACTGCGGGTATCAAGTTCGCAGTCTTTTTTAATTCCGTATCATATTTTATTTTTTAGTTTCAAATCATATTTTAAACTTCATCATCAAAAACAAGAAAACATTGTTATGAGAAAATTAAAAAGCCTCCTGCTGATGGCATTGGCATTGCTTCCAGCAAGCAAGACTCTTGCACAGACCAACGCACAGATTCTTTATGATTTCGGTAACGACCGTAAGTATGTAACCCTGACTTTGGAGATGTTCAAGCAGGACAAATGGGGAAGCACCTACTTCTTCGTTGACCACGACTTCAACTATGACAAGATGGACCCTAACAGTCCAAACGTAGCACAGGGCGGCACCTATACCGAGATTTCACGTGCCTTGAACTTCTGGCAGAACAGCAGCATGAAGAATTGGAGCCTGCACGTAGAGTACAATGGCGGTATCACCAAGAACTACCCTATCAACAATGCCTGGCTCTTCGGTGTGGAGTATCTGATTCACGATGCTACCTACAAGAACACCCTGAATCTGGACGTTCTCTATAAGACCATCCGCAAGACCGACCAGAATGTTCCGATGCAGTTGACAGCCGTATGGACCTGCAACGACCTTTTCGGCGTAAAGGGACTGAAGTTTGACGGCTTCGCTGATTTCTGGTGGGAAACCCACGGAACCGTAGATGGCGACGGCAAGGCTAAGACCCGCCACACGGTATTCATCACCGAGCCACAGCTGTGGTACAAGGTAGGTCAGCACTTCGGCTGCGAGAACCTGAGCCTGGGTGGTGAGGTTGAGATTACCAATAACTTCGGTAGCACCGATGGAGCAAAGGTTCGCCCTTGCCTGGGTGTGAAATGGGACTTCTAAAGCTCCGAAAATATAGGCAAGAGATTCTGAAAAAAGAGCGTCTCTTGCCCAAATCCAAGCAACTTTTGCACCCCGTTATATATTAATCATATATATTAAAAAGAAAATATATAAAAGAAAAATATAACAAGTATGTAACGGGGTGCAAAAGTTGCATTTTCTAAAAAATTCTCCCGATTATCTGCCAACCTTCAGACCTCCGTCAGAGATACTTCCAACGCCGTCCTTATGACGGGTATATTTGCCGGTGACACCGCTCAGATGCACGCCGCCAACACCATCCAGATCAACATTCAACATTTGGCAGTCAACCTTGGCGCTTACCTTACCCACGCCATCATTGTTGATCTTCAGATTTCCGCCCTTGAAGAAATCGAGCGTAACGGAGCCTACACCCTCGTTATCCACCTTCAGGTCGCTCATCGCCACGTTGCCAACCTTTACGGAGCCTACACCTTCGTTATCAATCTTCATCACATCGCCCTTGGCATGATCGATGCTGACGGACCCTACACCCTCGTTGGTAACATCCAGTCTGTTGGCAAGAATCTGCTTGATGCTGACAGAGCCTACGCCCTCGTTATCGATTTCCAGGCGGTCACTGTTGATAGACTTAGCATAGAAAGCCCCTACCCCTTCCTGGGTAATCTTCACCAGGTCAGGACTGGTGATATAAATCTTCAATCTGTTTTTTTCAGAATTACAGCTGGCAGGCACCTTGAGTCTTCCCGTCAGACCGATCTTCACTTCGCCGTCTCGATACACCACCTTGATTTTCTCCTTGAGTTTCTGAGCGAACTCAGCATCCTTGATGGCGGAGTAATCCAGTCGCACACTGCATTCATCACCGTCGTTCTGTGTATAATAGACACTGGCAACCATATCCACGTCGATAGCCTTGAAAGGCTTCTCTCTCAAATCATCCTGCGTAAACTCCAGGCTTCCTCTCATTTCAGAAGAGGTAGTAGAACCCATACTGCAGGAACAGATGCCCATAGAGGCAAGAAACAAAGTTGCCGAAGCAACCCAAATACTCATTGTTTTCATACTCTTTCGATTTTAAATTTTCTATATTCTGATGCTTAGACGCAAAAGAAACCCGAAAGGTTGCAAAAAAGCCCAAAAAGATTGCAAAAAGAGCCACAATTACCTTGCAATAGAGCCTTACTTACCATCCAATTAAGCCTCAATTAAGGTTTACGTTAGGCTTAATTGAACGTTACGTAAGGCTCTTTTGAACAGCAAGTAAGGCTCTTTTGAAACAAGAAAAACATGCAAAGGAATGAAAATATATCCCCAAAAACTTGCAAGTTCAAGAAATAAATCGTATTTTTGCCGCAGGAATTTTAAAAGCAATACACTATGACAGCATTAGAGTTACAATCAGAATACCAGTCACTCGTCAGCATAATAGCTAACGAAGACTACGAGACAATTAGCAAGGCAGTCAAAGCACTTAAGAAAATATTGTCTCCCAACAAAACAAAGGCTAAGAAAATAACCAAGGCAGACTTAGTTATAGACCCAAGAATTGCAGCTATGACTAAAGGCATTCATACGCCTGAGACATTCGACTACAAAAATGAATACTACAAGGACTATATAAAATAAGCTGATATGATACAGGTTTTCTTAGATACAAACGTGATAATTGATTATCTTGGAAACAGAACTGGGTTTTACGACGATGCAGCAATCATCATGAGCTTAGCTATCAACAAAAAGATAGAATTACACGCTGCAGCTTAAGAAACGTACCCTGATTTTAGACATTTTCACAACTCCGTTACCGCCAACAAAAGGTAACTCCATAGCACTCAGTACAAAAGATTTTCCACTTTAAGAATATTTAACCCGTAAATCTACTCTATTTGCAATAATTACAGTATATTTGCACCGTGAATTTGCAGATAGAAGAGTAATGGCTTAGCATTCGCACTTTGCAGTTGCCCTAACACCTGCTAAAAAAACATTTATTATTCGAACTGAACTTAAAGATAAGTGTCCGAACTGAACTTAAAAAGCGATTATTCGAACAGAACTTAAAAAATAAGTAAAAGTAAAGGTAATAATGAAACACAAGGTAATGATGAAGTAAAGATAATAAAGTCTAAAATAAAATTAAAACTATTAATAGATATGAAGGTAATCAATTCCAAGCTTGCTGCCATCGGTTTGGCGGCATTTGTTTTCGCATCATGTAGCGACAGCAACAGCGATCCTACTGGTCCAACCCCTAACGTGGAACTTGCAGAGACTATCACTGCAAATCTTACAAGCAGCTCAGCAGCAGAACTCGCTGCTCGCGTTTCAAACTACAAGAACACAACAGCTAATGCCAGAAAGTTCTTCTTCTCAAGAGCAACTCAGACAAGAGCATTTGCTTATGCCAATAATGTTACCATTCCTGCTGTTCCTGAGGGAGCAAGACAGTGGAGCTCTGCAGAAGACATGACTGCTGGCAAGACATATTTGATCACCAGCAAGACTAAACTCGATATGAGCGGTCACAATGTCGCAGGTACCACCATTTTCGTAAAGGGTAATTCTAAGTTGATTTTCAACAGTTCTATTGCAGGCTGTACCATTTACGTTGACGGCGGTGCAACATTGGAGTACAAGGGCGAAGGTGCCTTGGAAATTCCAGCTAATACAACCATCATCAACGATGGCGGTTCTATCGTTGTAGATAAAGATATCACAGTAGCAGGTAAGCTGTATGTTAGAACTCCAAATAACGGTGGCGGTATCGGTTCTGTCAACCCTTACGACAAGAACAATAAGAAGGCCATCATCACTCCAAAGCACAACATCACATTCAAGCAGGGTTCTGAGGCCTACATCGGCGGTTCTCTCCATGCTGTTAAGCTGAACATCGAGGAAGGCGCAACCGTAAACGTAACCAAGCACATCATGAACGCTACAACAGTTAACGTAAATGGTGCCTTGCAGTTCGGCGGTTTCTTGAGAACAGAGACATTGAATGTTAAGGGCGAGATGATTGCCAGCGAGAAATCTGCCATCAAGGCTTCAAAGGTATTCAACGCAGAAGCAGGTTCACGCATCACAGCTGACTACATCAACGTTACCAACGATACCAAGGATGCAACTCTCAACCTGAAGGGCAACTGCCAGATTAATATCAACAACAAGAGCGACATCTACACCAACAATATCGTAACTGATAACGCAAGTGCTGGTCAGATTACCTTGAACGATGACAACGCCATCGCTGTTATCAAGGCTAAGAAATTCACCAACAATGGTGACAACCAGATTAAGGCTTTGGCAACATCTGGAAACAACGCAACCTTCCTTCTCCAGTTCACAGAGTGCTATACTGGTACAACTAAGGAGAATACTTTCGAGGATCTCGACATTGCAGCTTCTTACCTCGACTACGACAAGGCAACTGATGGTAAGGGTGTCAAGGAGAAAGCAGATGGTCCAGACTACAAGGCTTATGGCTATGAGTGGGCTGGTGATCCAGCTAAAATCATCGCTGCTCCAAAGCTTGACTTGGTTGCAGAAGACAAGACTCCAAACAATGGTTTGTCTGCTACTTGCATCCAGCCAGGAGTAAACGGCAAGTTCTATGTAGCTTACCATACAAACGGCAAGGCTTCTAATGGAGCTATCGAGGCTATCAGTCTGGCAAACAACACCCTGACTATCAATCAGAGTGTAGAATCAGACAATGCAACCAATGACTACAACCACATCCTGGTAGATGGCAACACCCTTTGGGTAGCAGGTAGCCAGAGCGGAAACAAGAGCCATGCTGATGAGGTAACAGGTGTAGGTCCTTTCATGGGACAGATTTCACTGAACGGCGATGGAACAATCGCTAACAAGATTCAGATTTCTGCCATCAACAGAAAGACCAAAGGTATGGATGCCAACTGTGTAGCTAACTTCAAGAATAACCACATCGTTGCTACAACAAATGGATTCACTATCTTCAATGCAAAGATGAACAAGTGGAACGAGGGTAGCACAGAGGGCAAGTATCTTGTTGCAGCAAACGGCAAGCTCTACGCATTGACAGTTGATGGCACACTGACAGCATATAACGACAATGAAATGCAGGACGTTGCAGCAACATATAATGTCGGTGCAATCTCTCCTAAGGGCAACAAGGCTGTGATTGCAGTAGATGAAGCCAAAGGTGAAATTTACGTCTGCAAGGGCGAGAATGGTATCTCAAAGATTGCTGCCGATGGTACAGTTAGCCAGTTCTTCGATTGCCCAACATTCAAGGCATCTAATAAAGCTGAGAACTTGGAAGCAGGAAAGGAATACGTGAAGGGTTGCGCTAATGGAGTTTACGTTACAGCTAACAACGTATTTGTAGCTTGCGGTTCATACGGTCTGGTTGTTCTCGACAAGAATGGCAAAGAAGTTTGCCACCGCAAGGCATACAACGGCAAGTCTGCCAACTTCGTAACAGGCGATAACGACAACAACATCTTCGTTGCATATGGTCAGAGCCGTGTACAGGTATTCAAGCTTACAAATACCAAGAAGTAATACGAATAAAAGAAATAATCCTTGTTCTCTCCCACTCCTGCGAGTGGGAGGGAACATTCACCTTATTAGAGCTAAGTTGACTAGCTGAAACAAGAAATACATTCAACAAGAATGTTAACGATAAAAGTTAAGTAAATGAATATGAAAGCTATAAATATTAAACTTGCAACGTTCTCATTTGCTGCAATGCTCTTGGCATCTTGTAGCGATTCCGGCAACGATTCAGTCATAG
>ENA-UEOO01000485-UEOO01000485.1-human-gut-metagenome-genome-assembly--contig:-NODE-485-length-13524-cov-288.818919_pt1 | contig 13524 bp, 9 predicted proteins | sample MGYA00242888_ERZ507892 | MGnify/ENA primary metagenome ERZ507892 (study PRJEB26167, sample SAMN06115415) | human gut metagenome | host: Homo sapiens | place: China:Sichuan | collected 2015-02-04...
CCAAATTTTATTAGTTATATTACGTTAATTAACTCTCTCATTTTCAATCGATTACATAAGAATTAACAGAGTATTGATATAACTTTTTCCAAAATATTTTATTAACTTTGCACTCATAACAACATTTAACAACTTAATCGATGGGTCAGAAAGCTTAAGTAACAAGAAGAAAGAAGATCCAGGAACTTTTAATAATAAAACAAAAATATGAAAGCATTTTTTGATATCATCAGCTTTTCTACGGGATGCCTCTTTTGGGGTATCCTTATCGGCATTATCTGCATGGTACTCTTCTTCCTTCTGATTAAAGGATGGTACAAACACGCAGAGGCATCACCAGCAACCTATCTGGTAGGAGGCATTCTCTTCATCCTGCTGTCTATACAATGCACGATGATAGCAGGCGCCATCAAAATTATCAATACAACCGACTACTTTGAAGAACAGCTAGAACGAATCGTAGAAGAATCAACCCCAACTACAGCAGTAGATAAAGGAAAAGATATACTGGGCAACCTTATGTCCATGTACCTGGGAAGCAATCCACTGGGAAGCAGCGAAGACAGAGAGGTATCAAAAGCCGAATCTGAAAAAATCGTTGACCAGCTGGTGGAGGAATACCCTATTCTGAGCAACTATTTCAACTCAGGCTATTTTGTAGGCTATCGCGTAAAAGACCTTCCCCATGCAATGGCTGAAACCATTAGGGATTACATGAAAGAATTTATCGTCTACCGTCTGCTCTGGTGCCTCGGTTTCGTTTTAGTAGGAGCCTTCGTGGTCATCAAGACCATGTCGTTCGGCTACGCTATGGAGCGTAGAAGTTCAAAACGTGAAGGACGCTCACACGACTATACCAGCAGAAGAGGACCTCGTGCCAGCGGAAGACGAAGAAGATAGAATAAACAATAATAATCATAAAATAAAATCTAAACAACATGGCAACAAACAGTTTTTGCACAAGTAACCATATTCTGGTAGGTTTAGGTGGTACAGGAGGAAAAATCCTCAAGGCATTCAAAATGAGAATGTTTGAGGAATTTCCTACACAAGAGGAAAGAAGCAAGCAACCTGTAGCTCTGCTTTATGTTGACTCAACCGACGAAATGATGTCGAAAGACGGAAGAGCACGCGCTGACTTCCGCGTGATGGGTCAGGACGCCTCTTTCACCAACAATGAGTTTCTCAACATCAAAGCAGTAGATGTCGAACACATATTAGACCACATCGACCACTACCCTTCAGTAAAGGGAATCGTGGAAAACGTGGGTGCAGTAAAATCAGCTATCGGTTCACTAGGCCAGGCTGCCGGACAGAAGCGTAGAGCTGGTAGATTACTCTTTGCTGCCAACGCCGTGGGCTATGTAAACAGTCTGCGTGATGCCTACAGCCGCTGTATCAATGTATCAGGCGACTCCAGCGAGACCACCATCCATATCTTTGCAGGTTTGAGCGGTGGTACTGGTTCAGGCTCTATCATAGACGCCATCATCCAGACCCGCAAGGCATTCCCAAACGCTTATATCTCAGTATACGCAATGATGCCGGAAATGAATCTTCCTAAGAGCGATATGGACCAGGGAAGATATTACCAGAACGGCTACGCTGCCCTCAATGAGCTCAACGCTCTGCAGGCTGGTGCATGGAAGCCACAGGACGTAACGGGTGGTGGAGAAGCAGACTACTACTCAGACCGTGTAAAGGGTGTAGCCAACGGTTTGACTATCTACAGCAATGTAAACGAGAATGGTCTTACTATCAATTCTTTCACAGAACTGCCTAAGGTAATCAGCGATTATCTTTTTGCCAGAATTTTCTTCGTCAATGATTCAGACCAGGTTAATTCTGATATCGTACGCGCTTACAAATATGAGAACATGGACGATTTTGCCCTCGAATATGACGAGGCAGGAAATCCTGATCCTGTTACCGGCCGCATCCCTGTAGCCAGAACCAAGAAGGTAAACTCTATCGGAATCAAGCGTGTTATGTATCCGGAGCTCCGCGTACTGAAGCACATCACATACACTATCGGAGAAAGCGTGCTCTACCAGTTCAAGTACAACAACTGGCGCGAGAACCAGGGATTTGCCAACGAAGAGCGTAACCGCGACTATCGCAACGACTTTATCAATAAAGAGAATCTCGCTAACTGGATGCTCGACGAAGAGCATCTCACTCTGGAGAAGAAGATTCTGCCTAGTGACAACGACTTCATGGCGTTCAACGAGTACTGGCATGATAAGGCTATCAACTATGCACAGGATGCGAAGAAGGCAGACTGTCCGCTGAACGAACTTGACAACATCATGGGCGATTCTTTTGCCAACTTCTTCCGCGACTGCGGTGTAGAAAACTACTATGCCGGCAAGGAGAAGGCTATTCCAGATATGGCAAAGGAGATCAGACATACAGTAGAAGCTGGTTTCTTCGAGAAATGGAAGGATGGCGACATCTCAATCACCGAACTCCAGAAGATTTCAAAGCTCCTCATCGAGCGTGTAAGCGAAATCCGTACCGAACTGGAGGCTACAACCAAGGACGAGATTGAGGAATACAAGGCTATCGACGAAGATAGAAAAGCAAACCTCAAGGAATGGAGCGACCTTGGTATTCTTCAGCGTATGGTGAACGTAGGTGAACGTAAATATGCCCGTCATCAGGAATATCTTACCGAATTCTATACATCAAAGACCCGTCTTGTAGCCCTCGAGTTTGCCAAGAAACTGGCAGCTAAGGTATTCAACGAATTGGGCAAGATGGATGCCGACATCTCAGCCTTCGGCATGAAAATCAATGAGGCTATCAACGAAACAGAACGTTTGGTAACTGCTCAGCGCAAGGTGAACAAGGGCCTGGAGGATATGAAGGGTGCCATCATCGAAGTGAGCGAGGATGAGACCATGTCTGAGTTTGAGCAGGAGTTGAGATGCGACAAGATTGAAATGCCTATTATCGCACGTCAGTTGAGAGACTGCATCTTGCCAGAAGAGTTTGTCAACTTCGGCAGACTGGCAGCCGACATCAGCATTGACGACATCACCGACGCCTTCGATATCAAACTCTCTGAAATCGTAAAGGCACGTCATGACGAGAAGGCAGACAGCGACAAGAAGGTATTGGGATTGAACATTCTGACCCAGCTCCAGCAGAAACTGAGAACCGACGATGACATCAAGGCTTTTGCTACCAAGATAGTAAGTCAGAGTGGCGTATTCGTACAGTTGAATACCGACCAGATACAGTTGCACCTCCGCAACAACGAAGGTAACCTGAGTCCTACAAACCCAGCAAGTATCAACAAGAAGGCGATTCTGGTATCTATCCCATCACCAGACGACAATCCAGGTTTGAAGAAATTTGCTGATAAGTTGGAGGCTGCATTCAAGAATTCATTCAACCAGAGCACTGCCCGTACTACAATTACCGTGAACAGAAAGAGTCTCCGCAAGGACGAACTTTCTATCATCACCGTACAGTATTGCTTCCCTATCCGTGCCATCGACTGGATGGGCGACTACAAGAAGCGCTACGAGCGATTCCTCAATACAGGTAATCTGGCTACCGACCAGGCAAATGCCATCCTGCTTCATAGTGAAGGCGATGGTTCACAACTTCCATCTCTCTTTGCACGAAGCGATGAAGAAATCAAGGCAGCAGAAGAGGCTTACAGAGCACAGCAAGCAGCAGCACAGCAGCCACAGGCCGCTCAACCTTTCGCCCAACCTGCCCAGCCACAGGCTACACAGCCTTATGCTCAGCCACAGGCAGCACAGCCAGTAGCAGCTCCAGGTGCCGGAACCCCTCCACCTCCTCCAGGTGCAGCCGTTCCACCACCATTTACTCCACCAATGCCAGACCCAGTGATTGCCCTCTATTGGAATATCAACGGGCAGAACTATGGTCCATACGACTGGGCTGCCTGCAAGCAGATGGCTGCCAACAAGCAGTTTACCGAGCAGAGCATGGTATGGATGGACGGAATGCCAGCATGGGCACCAGCCGGACAGGTAGAAATTCTGAAGCCTCTCTTCGCTCCAGCCATGCCTCCTGCCATGCCTCCAATGCCAGGCGGTGCAACACCTCCTCCAATGCCAGGAGGAATGCCACCGACAATGTAAGATTACTGATTGAGTTAACAGAAAAATAAAGATTAAAAAAGAAAAAAAAATGGCTACAAGCAATGATAGATTACGTGCAAGATATGGCATCTGCCTGAGTGATTCTTGCCAGAAATGTAAAGATAAAACTGTACAGATTATCACAGGTCGCAAAGACTTCGTTTGCGAGGAGTGTGGCAAACCTCTACGTGAGGTGCCACGCCCTCAGACAGCGTGGGAGAAAAACGGCAATAAGATTATCGGTGGTATTGTTGCCCTCGCCATCGCTGGTGGAGCAACAGCCTTCTTCATGCTCGGAGGTGACAAGGACAAGGCGCCAAAGGAGCAGCCTAAGCAGGAACAGACTGCCGAGAAAAAGGATACAGCCAAGACTGATACCGTAGCTAAGCCAGTAGAGGTTGCAGAGAAGACGGAAACTCCAAAAGCTGAGGAGCCAAAGGTAGAGGAACCAAAAACTAAGGAGAAGACTAAGACTGCTGGAACCACAACCTCCGTACATGCCAATGGACCTATCAGACTGGGCTATGGAACCTATAAGGGTGAAACGAGAAACGGAAAGCCTCACGGACATGGAACCATTACTTACACCGCAGCTCATAAAATCGTGGCTAGCAAGGACTTCATTGCACAGCCAGGAGATAAGTTCGAAGGTGAATTCCGCGATGGCATTGTATCAGGTGGTATCGGCTACTGGTATCATGATGGTGACATCACAGCAGTGAAACCATGAGAATAATTCTCACATTGGTATGGATTCTGTTGGCAACCTCTTTGCAGGCTGCCAACGGATTCTACACACAAAGACTGGAGAAAATGGCAAAGGTGCTCAACCTGTCAGCCTCCTCTCCTACCGGAGAAAAATATGCCAATGGAAAATTACTGAGAATCAGAACCAACACCTATGGCGACATCTCGCACATAGGCTACAAGCTATTCAACGATGAAATCATGCAGTTGCATGGCGAATCTCCCGTTTTCGACTTCATCGAAAGATACATGCTCGAACTGGACATGAGACTGGACGGAAGAAGCCCACTGGAGAGAATGAACATCGACCAGGTGGTTATCTCAAAAGGCAATCTGCAGATGCTCCGAGCCATCAATACCAACACAGAATTCTCTATCAATGAACTGAAGAGAAGAATGTATCAGGTGACATGGACCGTGAAGGGAAAGAAAGTAGAGATTACCTTCCCTGCCGACTGTCAATTGCTGATGGGAGCCAATGCCGTAGAACTGGAAAACATGATGAAACGCGACGTTAATCGCATCATACCACTAACCAGCAACGACATCATCACCGACTGGACTCATGTAAAGACAACCCGCTCGCAGGGACATATCATCGTAGAAGGCGGCAAATATCTCAGCAACCAGATAAGAGGTGACATTTATCTGCAAGACATTCATGGCAAGAAGCAGCTCATCTGTAACAGGAAAAATGCCCGCAACAGCATAACGAACATCATGCTTACCGGACAGTTTCAGCGCGTGATTCCGATGCATCTTCGCATCGACAAATACGGCTACAAAGCAGAAGTAACAGACATCACCCTGCAACAGTTCATAGACTATTGCAAGAACGAAGGCTGCAAACTCTACTTCGGAATCAAGACGATGAATGAAAAGACGCTGACTGGCACCCTTTTCGCCTACAACGAAAAGATGGCATACAACCATGTGCTCTCCGTCAGCATCCCACTGAACATTCTGGATGGAAAAGAAGAAAAGATAAACGCTACAGTTTATGCCTATATCCCTTTGCAAAACGTAACAGAGAAATTCTTTACTCAGGACATCCACGAAGAAGCACCTCTAAGAAAATAAGCATTTAACGTAGAACAAACAAAACATGAGAATAAGAAATCTATTCACAGCATGTCTGCTACTTCCTGCTTTAACTATCTCTGCACAGACCAGCAGTAACGTTGAAGAGAAAAAGAAGGAAATCAACAGCATCAAGAAAAACAGCCAGTACATCTACGCAGAAGCTACGGCTGCCACAGAACAGGAAGCCAAAGATCTGGCTGAAGAACTGCTCTATCAGGAAATCAATGAATGGGTAGCTACACAGAAGAAACTGCGCCAGAGCAACGAACTGCTTATCAGTGACAGAAAGGAACTCTGGACGAATGTTTCACTCACCCGAGGCAACATGTTCCGCAGCTTCATCTATGTGAAGAAGAGCAACATCCAGTCGGCAGACAATACGGAAGTGATGACAAATGCCAACCCTATGACTCCAGAGCAGGACGAGGCGGCTACGAAGGCAGCTAAAGGCAAAAAGCAGGAGGAAAAGGCAGAAAATCTGGAAAGTACAGCCGAAGTGATTTACCCAGCAGTAGTAATGGAGATTGCTGCCTGCACAGAATATTCTGATATGGCAAACAAAATCAAGCAATATCAGCAAGAAGGCAAGATTGGCAGCTATGCCCGTTATGCTCAACTCAGCAAGCCGGAAATCAACTATCTTGCCATCTACAACAAGGCAGGAAAGGTGGTAGCTGTACTCACACCGGGTGATTCGCGCATCAATGTAAAGACCCAAAAGGCTGACAAGATAAGCAACTACTCCGGCTGTGGCGCCATAGGATTCACAGTGAAGTAATTGAATCTTCCAGATTTTAAGCATGGCTATTGAAACAATAAAAAGTAAGAACAGATAAATATGAAAAAACTGAAGTATATCATACTTTTATTCCTCTGCATGGCAACATCACTACAGATGAAAGCCGTAGACGTGACGCTCACTACCGATGAGAACGTAAACCGTCCGGCAGGCATCTACAATGCAGAGCGAAATCTGGCTGCGGTGCTCACAGAAATCAACCGAGCACAGAAAGCTCATGTTCCGGTATCGGTAAAGAACCTGCAGATGGACGAGTTCTCCAAGAAATCACTCGCCCGCCTATGGGCTGTCACTCCGTTCTACTGTGATGATGAAGAGGTGGTAGAACGCTGCTGGGTATTTAAAAACGGAAACATGATGGTAAGCCACATTCCTCTGATCATCACACCTGAAGAAGAAGACTTCGGACTCGGTACTTATCAGGAAGCTGTGGTTGAATTTGACCAGCACGGAAACCTGACCGACTTCCGCTTTGCTCTTGATGCACAGACTGCAGAGAGTATGGAAAGATGCGGTGCCGTGGTTGACAAAGAGAAACAGATGATTATCCTGCAATACGTGGAGCGATTCCGTACCGCTTATAATATGAAGGATCTCGAAACCATCAAGAACATGTTCAGCGATGATGCTCTCATCATCACCGGTAAGGTAGTTATGACCAAGAAACTGACCGACTCACAGAATGCTGCTTTCAAGGTGGAATATACCAAGCAGAACAAACAGCAGTATATCAACAACCTGAAGATGGCTTTCCTTCGCAACAAATGGATTGATGTGAAGTTCAGTCAGATTGGTGAAAACGGCGAGCAAGGCGGCTGTCAGGGTATTACCCGCTCTACCGTAGACCCAACGAAGTATGGTGTCCGTCTGCATCAGTCTTGGAAATCAAGCAACTATAGCGATGAGGGTTATCTCTTCCTGCTTTGGGACTTCCCAGAGAATGGCGGCGACCCTATCATCCATGTCCGTACATGGCAGCCAGAATGGGCAGGCGGAAAGCGCCAGCAGCCAGACGATGACATCTCAACTCTCGGTGGTTTCGATCTTTAAATCTGCCGGAAACAAGAACTTTCGAATATAAAGATTTCGACACATGAAGAAATTATTATTGATATTGACTCTCATTCTGATGGGCATGAATATCCATGCCCAATCAGATTTTATCTCTTCAAGTCCGGTGAATGAAGAAGACTGTTTTGCCGACCTTCAGGGCAAGGGTGGCATCATGGTTCTCTCTGAACTTGGCGACCTGGCTATCACCATTAATAATGTAAAGGCCCCACAGATTACCCCAAAAGGTAAAAGAAAAGATGGACTTTACGTCTATGAAATCGTGGTTGACCTGAAAGATAACAAAACTCCGAAGGTAGAAGTGAACCGCCGCGGTGAAATCTACAAGACTGACTTTGTTGTATCGCTCAAGGCAGATCTGATGCGTGCTTACAAGATTGAGTATGTAAAGATGCCTATCCGCATGGAAGACCAGACCAAGAGCAACAATGCCATTCTGGATGAGAAACTGGCTGAGGTGGAAATCTCTACAGCCATCAAGGATCTTCAAGTGGTAGTATCACCTAAACTCAATGCCAAGATTACAAAATCAGTGAAGAAGAATGACAATTCCATCAACATCACAACGATTGTCATCCCACTGGAAAACATCAATAAGGCAAAGCAAGAGGTAGAGAATCTTAAGGCTGAACACCAGAAGATTTTCGATTATATCGACAAGAACAGCAGTAAGGCTACACAGGCTGACTTTGATAAGGAGCAGATGTTGAGAAACCAGATTGATGAGGCAGAAAATGCACTCAACGCAATGATGCACATTGGTGTTTATGCCAATGGTACCAACCGCGAGCAGATTGATCTGGAGCCTATCGGCCCGAGAGTAAAACTCTGCTATGGTGTCTTGTTGCTTAAACAGATAGAAAAGGTATATGTTACTGAATGTAGCGCCATGATGACCGAAGGAGCACGTCTCTATGGTCTCAGACAGTATGATGGTGCCCGCCGTAACTTCGTAAAGGCTCTCAACGCTAAGGATACTCCTGGAGATCTCATTCCTTCTATCAAAACAAACATCCTGCAATGTGATACCTGTCTGCTTTACGAAAAGTATGCCTTGGGATCGCTGGTCAAGATGAAGCAGATGAGACAGGCTGGCGAGGCTAACCAGAAAGATGTTGTGAAGTATGCATCGGGCGCGCTGGAGTTTCTGAACGTACTGAACAAATACAATCCTTGCGACTTCTATGCAGAAAGAATAGAGAAACTGGAGAAGTTGATTGAGGACATGCCACTCGACCTGAAGTTTACCATTGCAAAATGGGTGAACGATTACGCTGGTTTCTACGAGGACGGCAAATTGGGTAATGTGGAAATCTGGGCTTACTCTGGCGATGACGAGCCACAGATTAAGATGTATCAGACCGACAAGAAGTTCCTCTCAATGGTGAACAACCATGCCAACGACTTCAAGCAGCTAGGAGAATCTAACGAAGAGGGTGTTATCGACATCCATCTGGTGCGTAAGGATCTTCCTAAAGGTTTCTTCTTCCGTCCGGTAGGCTACAGCGACCGAATCAAGATCAAGTATATGGGAGCCACAGAAATCATGCTCCAGTCAGAAGGTGAATACAACAAGCGCCAGATTCGCCTGAAAATGTATACTCGTGTCGGCAAATAGGAAATGTTTAATTTAATGATAAAATAAAAGGTATGAAAACAACTACAATTGTAAAAGTAGTAACTGTAGCAAGTTTGTTATTTGTAAGTAACCAATCTGCCAACGCTCAGTTCTTCAAGAAACTGGGTAAGGCGATAGAAAAAACTGCCAAAACAGTAGAATCAACAGCAAATGCGCTCGATGAAGTAAGCAAGGCAGCAGATGCAACTCCTTCAACAGCATCGTCATTGACAGATAGTGGAACTGCTGCTGATTCTGTATCCATTGCTTGGGATAAGATTCCTGTATTCTCAGCAAAGCGAGTAAACATGACTGACGAGAATGGTAATCCTGTTCTGCTGGAAGATGGTACGCAAGACTACCGCGTATTGCTGGTAGACCAGTTTGGCAACAAAAGAAGTGCCCAATCAGTAAAAGCCCAGATTGACATCATTAACCAGCGTGTTCTTGCTATTCTGGCAAAGGTTGGTTTAGGTGCTGGTATCGGTGCTTTACAGAATGGTCTTTCCGGTGCTGCTGTAGGTGCAGGTATGGGAGCCCTTGCGAGTATCGATGACATTTCTATGGCGAAGAAACAGAAGAAATCATTGAAACAGCAGAAAATTCTTCTAGCAGAATACCAGAAGAACTTTACCGAAGAAGGTAAGCCTATCAATGCAAAAGTTGATCCAACCAAGCTGGAAGGTCTTGATCTGAAAGAAGATAACGCTCTCTCTATGACTGCCGCAGATATCAAGAAAGAACTTGAAAGCGAAGACTTCAACTCTACAGATACCAGTAGTTGGGAAGGCCTTCTCTAGAAAATATTTTGCCTCAACATGTAAAGCGCCCTTGTAAAGCGAAGCCAAAATGACTTCCTTTACAGGGCGCTATTTTTTGGGTCTTTTACAATAATCTTCAGTTTTTCTCGTTAATAAAAGTATGAAAAATAGATTATTGATACTCACAATATGCCTCATCGCAACCATAAAGATGATGGCGCAGGAGTTTACCCTTCACGGCAAAGTGGTAGACGAGAACAACCAGCCACTGGAGTTTGCCATCGTTTCGGTGGCTAGCCAGGGAAAGACTGCCGTTACTTCGCTCAAGGGAGACTATAGCCTCAAACTGCATTCTGCAGACAGCGTGGTAGTCAAATTCTCATATATCGGTTTCAAGACAAAAACAAAAGTGCTGAGAAGACCGCGAGGAAAACAAACCCTGCAGGTGGTACTTCGCGAAGCATCCACCACCCTCGACGAGGTGAATATCAAGGGAGAGAAAATACAGTCGGACCAGATACAGGAGCTGAAGACTAAGGACATGAAGATGACGCCATCTGCCAACGGAAATGGGGTGGAAAGTCTGGTTCAGCAACAGGCTGGCGTGAGTACCCACAACGAACTCTCTTCGCAATATAATGTACGTGGCGGTGCCTTTGATGAGAACTCCGTATACATCAACAACGTAGAAGTATTCCGCCCATTCCTGGTTCGCAGCGGACAGCAGGAAGGCCTCTCCGTCATCAACCCTTATATGGTAGATAAAATCGGTTTCTCAACCGGAGGATATGCTGCCAAATACGGAGACAAGATGAGTTCGGCTCTCGACATCACCTACAAAACCCTGAAAGCAAAAAGCAAGAAGCCTGTGGTTGAAGGCAGCCTGGCTGCCAGTCTGCTGGGTGCTGACGCATACATCGGTCTGGGAACCCAGAAACTTTCATGGCTCAACAGCGTGCGCTACAAAACCACCTCTTACCTGCTCGGTTCGATGGAAACCAAAGGCGAATACAAGCCAAACTATCTTGACTATCAGACCTATCTGAGTTACCAGCCCAACAAACGCTGGAAGCTTGACTTCATAGGCTACATCTCTGATAATCACTACAACTTCGAACCGGAAGACCGAGAAACGAAGTTCGGAACAATGGAAAACGTAAAGAGCTTCAGAGTATATTTTGACGGTCAGGAAAAAGACCGTTTTCTCACCTACTTCGGTACACTCGGCATTACCCGCCAGTTTACAGCCAACACCAGTCTCTCGCTTCTGGGCAGTGCTTTCTACACCAAAGAACAGGAAAAATATGACATTCAGGGTCAATATTGGCTCGATGAGACCGAAACCTCAAAAAACCTGGGTGTAGGAACCTATTTCGAACATGCCCGAAACTATCTTACGGCTCGCGTGATGAGTGCCAAACTGATGCTCAAGCACAAGGTGAAGAAACATCAGATGGAAGCCGCAGTAAGTCTGAAGCGTGAACATATCGAGGAGAATTCTGTAGAATATGAAATGCGTGATTCTGCAGGATACAGTATTCCTCACAATGGCAAAGACCTCTATATGGTTTATTCACTGAAGGCTCGCAACGAACTGAATGCCAACCGTATGGAAGCTTATATCCAGGACACCTACCGTTTTTCGGGAGGAACAGCCGACAGTACCGGGAACGGACAGACACATTACACCCTGAACTATGGTATCAGAATGAGTCATTGGAACTTCAACAGAGAAACCATCGTGAGTCCTCGTCTGTCGCTCGCCATCATACCAGCCAACCACGAAAATACCACACTCCGTTTTGCGGCAGGTCTGTATTATCAGGCTCCATTCTTCAAGGAATTGAGAGATACATCTACGGTGAACGGCATAACCATCGCATCGCTGAACGAGAAAATCAAGAGTCAGCGAAGCATCCACTTCATCGCCGGCTACGACTATAGGTTCAAGCTAGGTGACCAACGCTATAAATTCTCTGCCGAAGCCTATTACAAGGCTTTGAGCAATCTGGTTCCTTATTCTGTAAGTAACGTGAAGGTAGTTTATTACGGACAGAACGAATGCAGCGGTCATGCAGCAGGACTCGACTTCAAGCTCTACGGAGAATTTGTTCCGGGTACCGATTCCTGGCTCAGTCTTTCGCTCATGGATACAAAGATGAAACTGGGTGGCAAGAGCATCCCTTTGCCTACCGACCAGCGTTATGCCGTAAACCTCTTCTTCACCGATTATTTCCCGGGCAGCAAGAAGTGGCGCATGTCTTTGAAACTCGCCTTTGCCGATGGTCTTCCTTTTGCAGCACCCCACAGAGAGCTGGAGACCAACAGTTTCCGTGCCACCGCCTATCGCCGTGCAGATATCGGTATGAGCTATCAGTTGCTCGACAACAGCCGCCGTGAGAAGAAGACCTTCCTGAAGAATGTGATGCTGGGGGTAGATTGTCTCAACCTCCTCGGCATAGACAACGTAAACAGCTATTACTGGGTGACAGATGTAACCAGTCAGCAATACGCCGTACCTAATTATCTTACCGGCAGACAGCTCAATGCCCGCATTCTTTTGGAATTTTAGGACCAAATAATAGTGATTTTTCACATTATTCTAAATATTTAACCGTAGATAGTTCGCTATCTGCGGTTTTTTTCGTATCTTTGCGCCCGAATTATGCGATGACGGTTCGTCCGCTCATTTCATGGATTCAGGAAACCATTCTATAAAGAATAAAGAAATAATACATAATAATCAATTATGAGCAAACAAGTAGAAAAGATTAAGGAGCTGATCGCTAAGCGCGAACAGGCTCGTCTTGGCGGTGGCGAGAAGGCCATCGAGAAGCAGCATGCACGTGGCAAATATACCGCTCGTGAGCGTATCGAAATGTTGGTAGATGCCGGCAGTTTCGAGGAGTATGATATGTTCAAGTTGCATCGTTGCACTAACTTTGGCATGGAGAAGAAGCAGTACCTCGGTGATGGTGTTGTAGCTGGTAGTGCTACTATAGCTGGCCGTCTGGTTTACGTATATGCTCAGGACTTCACCGTAAACGGTGGTTCACTCTCTGAGACTATGGCACAGAAGATCTGCAAGGTAATGGATATGGCAATGACTATGGGTGCACCTGTTATCTGTATGAACGACTCAGGTGGTGCCCGTATCCAGGAAGGTATCTGCGCCCTCGCTGGTTATGGTGAGATTTTCGAGCGCAACATCCTCGCTTCTGGTGTCATCCCACAGATCTCTGCTATTATGGGCCCTTGCGCTGGTGGTGCCGTTTACTCTCCAGCCTTGACCGACTTCATCATCATGAAGGAGCAGACTTCTTA
>ENA-UEOO01000486-UEOO01000486.1-human-gut-metagenome-genome-assembly--contig:-NODE-486-length-13523-cov-225.034955_pt1 | contig 13523 bp, 11 predicted proteins | sample MGYA00242888_ERZ507892 | MGnify/ENA primary metagenome ERZ507892 (study PRJEB26167, sample SAMN06115415) | human gut metagenome | host: Homo sapiens | place: China:Sichuan | collected 2015-02-04...
CATCGCGATTTGCCTGGCGTTCAGAAAGCCTGTCCGTGTTTTGATGCCACGAAGCTCCAGTACCTCCTGGATGCTTCCTGATTCTCTTCCATTAAGAGGGTTTTTCATGAGCAGAATCCCTCCGAATTTATTTAACAAGTTAGGGCGCATCCAATCCGGATGCGCCCTTTTTCTTTGTCGTCATATTTCTTTCATTCAACACTCAACATTCAACATTCAACACTCAACTATCCCAATACAACATTGGCAGGAACGCCGAGGTTGTGGTATATGTTTCTTGCAACATCAAAATTAATTGCACGACGTCCATGGAGAATATCACTTAATGCGGTTGTTGACACGCCTATAGCTTTTGCAGCCTCCTTTTGCTTGTAGCCTTTTTGGCGAAAAGCAACTTTGATGGCAGCTATGAGTGAAGGCTTAACTCGCCATGGATGGGGATCAACTTCGCATTCCCAATCGTAAGCAGCTTCGCTGAGGACCTTTAATTCTTCCTTTTCTACTTCGCTGAGAAAGTCCATGCCGCCCAATTGGGTGCCCTTTGCAAGCAGAGCCTCCATTCGCTCTTCAATTTCATTATATGTTTTTTCGTCTTTAATAGTCATAGTTATATATTTTTGACTTAAGTTTCGCAAGTGGTTCAAGAACGGGCTGAAGGCCCAAAAACTCCTAGCCCAGGGCATCGCCCTGGGTATAATTGCAGTCAGCAAGGCGCCCTGTAAGGGCAAAAGCCTTATAAATTCTTGGTTTTTGAAAGCTTTTGCCCTTACAGGGCGACAAGTTTGCGTCCATAATAACCCAGGGCGCTGCCCTGGGCTAGGAGCTTCTGCCCTTTCAGGGCGTTTGGGGCTTACTTGCGAAATTTCAGTTATTAATGTTTCCTTGCAAAATCTTTCAGCAATTTGAACTTTAATATCTTCATAATCGTTTATTTTTGCTGCAAAAATAGCGAAAAGTTCTCGATACAGAGAACTTTTCGCAAGAAAAGAAATAAATGTTAGCAATATTTAACTTATACGTACAGAAAACTCTTGCAGATATGAAAATAAAACCGTAACTTTGCGCTATAGAATTTTAAAACAGATGGTTATGAAGTACTTAGATCCCAAGGCAGACCTTACGTTCAAGAAGATATTCGGCAATCATCCCGATCGATTGAAAAACCTTCTGAATAGCCTTCAGTCACTCAATGAAGATGAACTGATACAACAGCAACAATATCTGCCGACAACAGAAGAACTGGAGATTTCCGGTTTTACTGATGCCGAACTCAGAGCCTATGACAAGTTTTGGGATTCGGTAAGTGTTGAAAGAACCCTTCTGGATGACAGATATCAGAAAGGAATGGAAGAAGGCATGGAGAAAGGCATGGAGAAAGGTATGGAAAAAGGTATGGAGAAAGGTATGGAGAAAGGTAGAGCAGAAGGCAAGCATGAGGCCAACACAGAAACAGCACAACGATTGCTGGCAATGGGACTTTCTGTCGAACAGGTTTCCAAAGCTACCCAGCTACCTTTGGAAATCATTAAGAATCTGAGCAATACATAAAAAATATAATAGCGGAGATATTGATGACAAATATCACCATAATAAATCCCAGAACTGCTTGGAAGAGCGATTCTGGGATTTTTTATACCATTTGTTTAATATTTATATTATATAGATTAATTCGTTACTCTTCAGCGCCGTCCCAGAGGCTGAAGTTACGAGAATGGAATGAAACATCACCTGGAGTTTCATCACTCAATGTTTCATTCACTTTATTGCCAGAGGCAGCCAAGAGACTCACATTCTCCAACTTAACAATATCCATAGATGGTTTGATGTATTTCTTCATTATTTCTTTTTTTAAAAGTTCGTATTCCTATTGATCAGATTAAGAAAGCTTTGCTATTACTTCAAAACAATCTTTTTGCCATTCTTGATTACAATACCCTTGTAACTCTTATCCACAAGCTGACCTGCAAGATTATACATTGGTGCATTGTTGCCAGCAGCCTCATTCTTTACAGATGTGATACCTGTGGTAGAACCTGAATGATCTCCTAAGCTATAGAATTTTGCCAAGCTAGCAGAGTTATCAACTTCGAGATAAGCACATGTAGCAGGAATGGTTGTTCCAATAGGTGCTTTATAAAAACCATCCTGACCTTTTACAGTTGCCAATCCATAGACTGCAACTGCATCTGAAGAGGTTGCAGAACCATCAGAAACCTTTAAGTCGGTATCAAATTCAGCTACAGCACCTTCACCTGTTGTCAGTTTATACGACCCATTAGGAGTACCCTTCAGCAATACAGCCTTACCAGCAGGAACTTTACCCTCAATTTTCTCCAAGGTTATGGTCTTCGTATCTGCATTCAATTTAACGGCATAAGCTTCAAGACCTAAGCTTCCATAATTAACAGGATAAGATGCACTGAATGTAGCGAATCCAGAAGATGGCATATTCAAAATGCTGGTACGAGTCAGCGACTTGATCTTCATTGTGAATGGAGCGTCTATCTGCTCATTGTTCTGGAATATGATTTTACTCACTACTGGTGCTATGTCTTTATCACCCTTCCAATTGATTATATCTTCTTTCTTTAAAGTGAAAGTATATTCTGTTACATCTTTAGGAACAAAGAGGGAATAAGAGAATGTTCCTTCTTTTTCTTCTTCCTTGCCATTAATTGTTTCTTTATACACATAATTAGGAAGAATAGCAACAGGATTAGTCAGCGCCTCTTTCAATTCCAGATGATACTCCTGACTTTCATTTGACAATGCTGAATAAGTAGCTAAATTACCTGCCTCAGAATCACAAACAAACTGTCCGCAATATTGCGTAGGGAAAGTCAATTGAGGTGCAGCCTGCACCGGCTTGGACCAATTCCAGCCCCCCCCACAAGAGAGAGAATTTCTGTTCCTCTAAGGTATTATCATTCTTAATCAACCATACCTTTTTCAAAAGTATCTGAATACCTTTCTCAGGAGCCCACAAACGAAGTTCAGAAATAGTCTTATTCTTAACAACATCTTCAAAATCGACAGTAACAGTCTGGTCGCCCTCGGCAACCTGAGTATGCTGCTGATTCTCCCATTTTGTTTCGCCTTCAGGAATAACATTGACGAGCATCAGTGCATTCTTCTCACCTGCCTTATGATTCTCATACTGCAACTTTACACCCTTATAAACACTTGTTGAGATTTTATTAGCCTCATCAGTCAACAAGACCCATGCTGCATACTGTCCTGTAGCAACATAAGGAACTTCCTTACCTTCTGCAGTTTTCATCTGGATTTGATTCCAATTTGGTGCTCCACCAAAATAAAGCGACTGCTGAGCATTCACCAAAGCAGGAAATGCAATCATTGCCGCTACCATAAATGATAATTTCTTCATTTCGTTCAGTTTAAAAAATTTATAATTGTTTGTTATTTAATCACGATTTTCTTACCACCATGGATATAGATACCCTTGGTAGGACGAATAACCTTCACACCTTGAAGAGTGTAGTATGCCTTATCCGCAGATTTCATCATGGTTGCCACAGCTGGCTTCTCGATGCCTGTTGATGAATAGGCTTCGTTGGCAAGAAAATAGCTTGGACCTTTCCAGTTGGTACTCCAGCCCTGAATATTGCGGGCTGAGAAATCGGCGTTGGCTATCAGATTCTCTGATGTTCCTTCCTTCACCAACACCATATCGTCAATATCGAGTGTACCACTGTATTTGCCAAATACAAACTGGAAGGTATCCAAGGTGAAGTTGGCTGTGAAATTCCAGGTCAGCGTCTTCCAGTCACCAGCCTCTACAGAATAGGCTGCCAGATACTGCACATCATCGCTTCCACCCCACTGGTTCTTGTGGTCGCTTGCATTCCAGATAGGCCAGAACCCCAGCTCAGCGCAATCTGCTGAAGTTCTCATCTTCATGGTCAGCGTATACTTGGCACCCTTCTCCAAAGCCTTTGGCAAGGTGTAGACAGCCTGACGGTCCCAGAGGTTCTCGCCCACAGTACTCTCGTAACGGATGAAATAGTTGCGGTTTTCCACAGGTACCGGATGCTGGTTCAACTGATGATGCTTGAAGAAGTTCCACAGTTCCTGGGTAGAATTTACCCCGTTAGGATCATTGGAATGCCAATGTCCCTTACCGTCAATGGAGATAAGGTTCACTTCTACATCATCGTTCACATTATTATATATAGTACGGGTAGCTTTGGGACCTGTGCTGCCGGCAGGATAAGGACGGATTACCTGCGGATTGCTTACATCGCAACCTTCGTAGTCAGCCCACTTCTTTACATATTCCTCAATGCTAGGATAACCGCCAGCCATGTGATAAGGATCGCCCTTATATTTGAATATGTCATCAGCGGTTCCGTGAATATGCATGATAGGCACCATGCGGTTAGCTCTAGGCTGCTTACCGATGTCCACACCGCTCACTGGTCCGAAAGCAGCAATCTTATCGCCAAGCGTTTCCAGACAATGATACCCCAGCCAGCTACCCATAGAGAAGCCCGAGAGATAGATGCGGTTCTTGTCCACATGGTGCTTCAGCTCCATATCCTTCATGACAGCCTCCACAAACTTCACATCACCCATACCGCTGGTATCCCACATTCTGTTATTACCCAGCGGATAGGTAACAATAAAACCCTCGGTATCAGCCAGCGCATTCCATTGCGTCTGATTCTGCTGAAACCCAGGGTCCTGATTCATACCATGAAGAGAAATCACCAGAGCCGGTGATTTCTCTACATTCTTTGGTACATAAGTGAGGGTCTTGCGAGTAGAAGTCCCCACTTTTACATCTTCCCAGGTCTGTGCCGCCATTTGTAGGCACAGAACCATGAGGAGAGATGCGAGCATTGTAAAACGTCTCATCTATTACTTGATAACCATCTTTTTACCATTCTTGATTACAATGCCCTTGTAACCCTTACCTACCTGCTGACCAGCGAGGTTGAAGCACTTGCCATCCTTAGCTACCTCAAGATTCTCTACCTTAGAAATACCTGTGGTAGTATTAGTGATGATACGCTTTGCACTCTTAATCTTTACGGTCTGAGTAGCGCCAGCAGCACAATTGCTCTGAAGAGCAATAGACTTAATAGAAGTCCACTCTACAGGAGCTTGATCCTTTGTAAACTCAATTTCACTATTGAGTTCAAGTTCAGCTTTCTCACTTCCAACAGGAATGCCGATATAAGCAGGGACCTCATCGCCACCAGCAGTAACAGCCATCGGCAACCACTGCAATGCATCCTTAGTAGGCTCAGCGAACTCGATAACATATTTCTGAGACTCCTCAGCAGACTTTGTATAGGTCAACAATGTGCAAGTCTTGTCACAAAGATACTGCATATTCCACTGAGTGAACTCAAACCAAGGAGTAGCAGTTACCTGCTTTACCTCTCCACTTGCAGAGGTACTCTGAATTTCCTCATCACCATTCTGCTTCACAAATACCACCTTATTAATAGTGATAGAAGCACCTACTTTCTTAAGAGCCAATGTCAACTTGTCAATAGACTTGCCATCATATTTATCGCCAAGTTCCAATTCTACGCTCTCCTTTGCAGGATCAACGTCTACATAATCAGCAGGATCCAAATCCCAGTTGTCCTTACCATAGCCTGGAGCCTTAACACCAATGACAAGTTGCATCTTGTTGTCACCAACCTGTGTAAGATCAGAATAGTAAACCTTAATCGCTTTATAATCTGAAGTAGAGATAGAAGCCTTGTCTGTCAAAGTAACTTCATTCCAATCTTCTGTTGCTGTTACACTCAAAGGTAAAGGACCATTAATGTCTGCAAACTTCTTGAATGCCCAGCTTGCTGCACCACCGAAATAAACTGTTTCTTCAGTTTCAGCGGCATTACCCAATGTTGCAAAAGCAAACATTGCTGCCAATACAAAAGTAAATTTTTTCATACGCTTTTAATTTTAAGTTTATTGATAATAATTGTTCATTCGTGGAACGAGAAATGTTTCTCATTTCCACTTGCAAAAGTAACAGAAAAGGCTGAAAAAGACTTTGCGTGGTATAACAAATACTTTGTGAGAAGTACCAAATAGGTTTGATAGCCAACATTATAACGAAAATGATACACCATCAAACCTATTTGAAGAGGAAATCAGGAAAAGTCAAATAAACAAATATTCCAGATTCCCCAAATGTTTTTGCCCAAAATGTTCCAGATTCCCCAAATGTTTGGTCAAAACAGAGGAAAAATATACAGATTTATCAACATCATTACGTTTGAGCAGCGTTTACATAATTTATGGAATATTCCCTCTATGCAGCCAGAGCCTATGTGAAAGATTTTAGCACGAAAACGCACTTTTTCTCGAAAAAAAAGTGAGAAAAAGTGCGTTTTCGTGCCATTTTTATTTCTTTACTTACATAGGAATTTTTCAACCATAGTCAACAGTTGTTTCTCTGTAAGATTAGCGATTCCGATACTCTCTATAAGGGAAAACTCATTCTTGTTTTTGCTTATCACAAACTTCTTTTCCCTGCCATCAATCTTTGCACACAAATGAAAGTTGCCCTTGTAGGCTTGCTCTATATGTACATCGCTCACTTGATGACCATTAATCTCTACAGATAACGTCGGTTTATCATCTTCATACTCACCCCATTCTTTCAGATGAGAAAGGATGGTAGACTCCACTCTGCCTATCCATTTTTCATCCACTGCATATTTTACAGCCACAGTTCTAAATTGCAACAAAGCATTCTTTACATCATTAATCAGGCTTTCTGGCTTTCGAATACCATTATCGAATGCAAATTGCAAGACATCCTCTTTTGAAATATTACGCAGTTTGGACCTGATAAACATACAGTGGTCTTGATTGGGCTGCACTCCACCCATATTGAGGATATAGGTAAGATCATAAGCAGGTGATAACCGCCAATTACCCATCCTATCCATCATGAAGGAGAAGTTTTTGTTGTGATCATCAGTATTGTTTGCCAGCACGTTGAATATCATTCTTCTATAAACCTCTTCACAATCAGCCTCAGGCAAATGGAGCGACCTGCAAACAGAAATAAGTTGCTCATAACTATTTGCCTCAGGATACATAGCCGCCAAAGTTTGAGTATAAAGCTTCTTCCCATCTTTTCTATCAAATCTCTGCGTCATGAAGTGCTTGCTGCCATCAACCGTCAAGAGTTCAGAATGCATCATATTGATGCCAGCCTTGACGGCAAGCTCGTAGTATGTCATTTCTAGTTCGGCAGAGTTGAAATCAGCATTTCCAAACTTCAACAAGTAGTAATCATATCCATCAAGATCCGAGATTTGTCCACTTCTTATCTCACCATCAGCCGAATTGATAGCAATAATAGCCTTAGGCTGCCTGCCACCAGCAGAAGTTCCCACAGTCAAGAGCGACTGCATGGTAAGAGATTCCTCTGGTAAAATCTGAGCCTCCTCTCGTTCAGTAAATATGCGTTCAGCAAGTGCAACCAAGGAATTGACATCAATCCTCTCTGATTTCTTACTCCTCTCATACTCTGGGACAAACTCCAAAGCACCCATTCCTCTTCTACCGATAAATGACAACTTATCAAGAGGAGAAATTTCCGTATTGGAGAGATGATTCTGCTGTCTCCAAAGATCAAACAACTGATTGCCCCAAGAATCAGGCAATGAGTCAGCCAGGAAAGCAGGAAGTTTTTGATAAATTCTCTGTTCCTCTCCCCAAATAGGCATAAGTCCTCTATTGTTGCGTATGGATGCCCATAGAGGAGATATATCAATACCCCTATGCACAAAAGTTGGATTATAAGTGAAGTAGGACATTTGCCTTTTGTCGTCCCACGACAACCTACCAACTTCCTCATCCCACAAGATTACTTTTAAAGTCTTAACCATAAATCATTCGCTATTATCAGTGTCTAATTCTTTGTACCTTTTTATCTCCCTTGGTCATCAAGTAAGGGGATGGTGGCAATTCGGGCATTAAGTTATCAAGCGCATTGATCTGTCCCACCACCTTGAGCAAGAGAATCAATGTAGAAAGTGATATGTTTCTAGCACATCCATTCTCAAACTTGTGGATAGTAGTCATACCAATGCCTGTCAGTTCAGCCACTTCCTTCTGTGTCAAATTGCATCGCATTCTGTATTCCCTAAAGCGATTTCCCAGCAATCTCACCAGTTCCGGAGTAGAATATTCATACAAATCTTTCATATACTTAACTATCATTTAAGTAAACATTAAGCCATAAAATAGCCATTATATATCATTATAGTGATATTTAAGAGCAAAGATACAAAAAAGAAGTGATACAACCTCAAAAATCAGAATTATTTTTCATTTACTGACTCACATTTAACATATTACAAGACAAATGTTACAAAGCAAAAAGGTCGGTCGTGTCTTCACGACACAACCGACCTATCACGACTAACATCATTTCGGTTAATCTATATGATAAAACCTAAAACTAATGTTCTTTTCTAACATTATTCTGCATTCTCCTTCCAATACTCTGGAGCACCTAAGCCAGCTGCGAAGCCAGCGTAAGTGTGCTTGCGGAGATAATTGCTATCCCAGAGACCAGTTGGGCAACCCTTGCGCCAAGCACCTGTGGTATCAGGAGAATCGGTAGCACACCACTGAGTGATACCATACTGCTGAGCCTGTGGAATCAGCTCGAAGTACTTCTGGATGATGAATGTATAGAAGCTACGCATCTGCTTGTGCTGCTCCTCAGTCATCTTGTCGAAGGTAACAGAAGTACCAGCCTCATCCTCATAAGCCATATCAAGCTCAGAAATCTTGACGAGCTTACCTGTCTTAGCCAGCAACTTAAACATCTCTTCGATGTCGCTCTGAAGCTTAGCCTGCTTAGTTGCATCACCATAGCATGTTACGTGCATCTGTGTACCAATACCATCGATAACAACAGGCTCCTCTGCATTAGGATCTTCCCACAAACCAATCCAGTGGATCAAGCTCTTCAGCTTAGCGTGCTTATCCCAGTAACCTTCCAAGTTGTAGTCATTGATAAAGAGCTTCAACTTAGATGGATCACCATTGTGCTCAGCAAAGCTCTTACGTGCATCTCTAACGGCAGTACGAACATAGTCGATATCACCGAGATAATCCTGCCAGTAGAAGCTGTTGACTACATCAGAAGCAGGAGCATTAGTTGCATGCTGCAACTCATTGAATCCATCAGCACCTTTCTTACCAGAGATCGCCTCGTTCACAACATCCCAAGATGTAACATAACCATCAGTAGCCGCCATCATGCCATCAATCCATGTACCCATGGCAGTAGTAAGAACACCCTTCTTCTCCTCATCGGTAAGAGGAATTGAATTCATCTTCGTCACCTTACAGATACGCAATCCATGAACATCCAAGGTAGCACCAGCAGTCTGAGGCTTCAAGATGAAATCATAGTTGCCACCCTCAATCTCAGGAAGGTTCAACTTGATGCTGTGGCGACCTGCCGAAACAGGTACATTCACTGTCAGCTGCTGAGCCGAACCACCCCATCCATTCTGAGCGGTCAACTGTACGCCTGAAGCATCAGCTGATGAAGTCAAGTCGAGATAAGCGACATAGTTGCCTGCATCCAAGTGATTGTTGCTTCCTGGGCTGATGAAGAACTGAGACCAAGTGCCTGTTGGTACAAAGTGAATGGCACCATTTACTACAGGAGGCTCACATCCCATTGCAAAGAATGGGAAAGGACCATCAGTATAGCTTTGGCTACATACCTCTTTCTCTACCTCCATTACAGGTGCCTCTGAGTGAGAAATGGTAACAGACTTCCAGTAAATCTTACCAACGAAGTCACCATGCTGGAAGAAGAGACCATTGCTAGCCATCGTAGGAGTCACATTGAACTCAATTTTCTGATAACCCTTGCCTACAGGAATGGAGAAGTTCTTGGAGAATCCACCACCCCAGTCACCAAGCTTAAAGCGGATATTGGCATCTTCCTTACCTTCAGCCTTACACTCGATGGTCATCTTATACTCCTTGCCCTCGGTCAACGTAATGCCATTAACCAACCAATATTGAAGGACATACCAAGGATCCACTGCCTTTGGATTGGTGATTACCACCGCACCATCTTTGTTCCACTCAGTAGTAACAGTGGCAGGTGCACCTGTCCAACTATAGCTAGAAAGTGTAGAACAATCAAGCTCATAATCCACCTTATCTACCTTCTGGCTAGGATCTACCTTGATTTCCTTATCGGCAATCAAAGAGTTGAGGTACTTGTTGTTCTGCTGAGAGTGCCAAGCGAGCGTATGACCATAGATGGTCAAACCTGCATCCTTGGCATTGGCAACAAAGGAACTGACATTGTCGAAGTTCATCACACCCTTGTTATCCACACAAGAAGCATACTTCATCGCATTGCCAGCAGTCATCTCGTCGAAGTTGCTACCAGCCAAGCAATACACGATGCCCTGCTCATTGAAGTCGGCTGCGGCGAGCGCAATGCCCAACTTAAAGTCGGGATTGCACTTGCCAGCGTCTTTCAAGTCCTGTACATATTTCTTCAAAGGCTCATAGTTGTTGAGATACAGATAGTCCTTTCTGTTCTGGGTCATATCTGTACGGAACTCTGAGAACTTGTCGTCAGCGCATGAAGACAAAGCCAAGAGAGCTACCAAGCCTAGTCCAAAATTAATTCTTTTCATATTCATGATATAATCTTATTTCGATGATACTAACCCAGCATCTTACTGCTGAACATATTTAGTATTGAAGGTGACGACACCATTGATGTTGCCACGAGTCTGAGCTACGAACCGGTCACTGGTCTCCATCGTGATGCCACAACCGAAATCGACCTTGTAGTTGAGGGTGAGCAAGTCACGATCCTTGTTACCCCAAGCCAACTTGGCTGCCTTCTTCTCAAACTTGCCAGAACCTGTGGCTGTCATGCCCTCGGTATCAGAAGATACAGTGACATTGCCATCATTGTCAAAAGTAAGTTTCAAGTTGCAGGTGTATTTCACAATCTTATCGCTGCCATCTTCATTCTTACCTTCCACCTTGCTCACTGAGACAGGGAAGAGAGCCTCTGTCAAGCTCTTGGTGGTAATCTGGCAAACCTCATCCTTCTCGATGGAAGCACCTTGACGAGTTACTTCCTTGGTCTGACCATTCTCGGTAATCTTATCAGTACCACGACGAAGATAGAAGCCCTCCCAAGGGTTCATGTACTTTACCTTGTAGAGTACATAATCCTGAGGAGTTTTTGACCATGCCTCCAAGTTTGTTCTAGAAGGAGTCTCACCATCTACCATAGGCTTACCACTCAGGATAGAGTCAGCTCCCACCTGCTCCAAGATACGAACAGGAATCACGTAAGAACCCTTGATGCACTCTGGGTCTGCGAAGAAAGCATCCTCCAACTTCACCTTCAATCTGCCAAGCATCTCACCATTATAGTTGATGGTATTGCCATCCAAGGTGTAGTAGTTGGTAGGCATTGGCTTCACTGGGGTCACGCCGTCCTCGAAGAAGAGGTTATCGCAGAGAGACTCATCGACAGCCACCTTCAAGGTAATGTTCTTGCCATTACGAGCACCACCCATCGTAGAGACGATACGGATGATATGGTTGTTATCGTCTGTGGTGTTGAGGGTCTCAGCATCACCCAAGACCACGGTACGGTCTAGGAACTGATGGGCGAAATATACATTGACACCACCCTCGTAATCAGGGAAGTCTGCATCACCGTTCTCGCAAGAGGAGAAACCGAGTGCCAAGATTCCCATGACAGCCATAGCTAAGATTTTCTTCATTTTCATAATTAATCGTATTTAATATTAGTCGTTGTTCTTTACATTCCAGCCCTTGTTCTGCTTCAAGTTACTCCACTTGAGCGTCTCACTTTGTGGGATAGGACCATAATACATATAATCGCTATAATTTCTTGTCTCTACATCGATTTCTTCGAATGTAGGAATACCATCTACCTCGGTTACGTTGACACCCTTGGCTGTCTCGGCAATGTTAGCCTTCCAACGGCGGAGATCCCAGAAGCGGTGATTCTCGAAGCAGAGCTCGATACGACGCTCATTGCGAATCAACTCACGCATCTTTGCCTGATCCTCTGCACATTCATCGAGGTAGCCAGTATCGGTGATGCCTGCACGTTGGCGGATAGCCTTGATGACATCGTAAGCTGAATAGTTGTGAGTACCTTTACCCTTTGGTCCCCAAGCCTCGTTGGCTGCCTCAGCGTAATCCAAGAAAATCTCGGTGTAACGGATGTAGGCATTGTAGTGAGGCTGTGCATTGAGGTTGTTAGGGTCTGCGCTACAGTCGTCACGAAGCAACTTCTTCAGATAGTAACCTGTACGAGTAGAGGTACTAATCTTATTGAGACCGTCATTGGTATCTCCAGTTGCTGTCGTGTTGATGGTCTTGCCCTTGTACTCAGAACCATTGTGGATGATATAGAGGTCGAGACGTGGATCACGATTGCTATAAGGATCAATGTCATCAAAGTCACTATTCTCCTCATCTGTGATAGGATAACCATTCGCCATAGGGAAGGCATCCACCAAGTTCTGAGTTGGATTGATGCGACCCTTTCCGTAGAGTGTAGGAGGGAAATTGTTCTTCTCTTGGATAACACCGAGATCATAATCTTCCTTACCCTCATTGACATTACTACGCCAAATGATTTCAGCAGGAACAGCACCCGACTTCAACTTCTTGATTTCATCCTTATTCGTGTACCAGGTGTTACCGTTGGCAGCCATACCTGAGACACCACCGATGCGGTCGAGAACCGTGGCTGCAGCGTCGGCAGCATTGGCAGCTGTAACATCACTGCCACCCTTGTAAGCCTCGCTAGATGCCATCAAGGCAACCTGGGCACGGATAGCCTCAGCGATACGACCACTGATACGACCAGCCAAGTGCTCACCGAACACACGGTCATAGACGCTCAAAGAAGCACCCAACTCCTTATAGTAGGCAGGAACCTCAGACTCTGAGTGCTGCTTGTAGTCGAGAGGCAACAACTTGATAGCCTCATCCAAGTCGGAGTTAATTTGGTCGATGCACTGTTGGAAGGTAGCACGAGACTGATTGAAGTCGGTGTTGGCATCTTCCACAGTGGTTGACAATGGCACACCCAAGAGTTTACCATCCTCTGACCAACCAGCATGAGCCTGAACGAGATAATAAAGATTCAAAGCTCTCAAAGCATAAGCCTCACCCTTGCGGCTCTCAGCGAACACCTTGGCAGCAATAGGATCATCTGCCCATTTCACGTTGTCAGCGATAGCAAGGAATTGGTTCAGATACTGGATAACAGAACGGCGACCATTCCATTGGCTCATTGGGTCGTTGTTAGCAGCCCAAGCACCTTGCGCCATTTTCGAGTAAGTGCTAGCCAAATCATTGGTCACTGCATCATCGGTGGCAATGTCCGTCGCGCTCGAATTGGAATATGGCAGATGAGAATAGGCATAGCCCAAGAGACCTTGTGCAAATGTAGGCTCCTTAAGCATCGCCTC
>ENA-UEOO01000498-UEOO01000498.1-human-gut-metagenome-genome-assembly--contig:-NODE-498-length-13314-cov-3.599305_pt1 | contig 13314 bp, 10 predicted proteins | sample MGYA00242888_ERZ507892 | MGnify/ENA primary metagenome ERZ507892 (study PRJEB26167, sample SAMN06115415) | human gut metagenome | host: Homo sapiens | place: China:Sichuan | collected 2015-02-04...
CATAGCGGCTGTTTTTCCTTTTCTTTCGGGGACGAACAATAGGGTGACATCGGGATACGCTTTTAATTTTTCATTGGTTCGGTCATTGCTGCCGTCCGTTACCCATACGATATGCAGTTTCTCTTTGGGATAATCCAGTTCTTGGCAGTTTTTCATCTTTCCGTCTACTACCTGTTCCTCATTATAGGCGGTGATGAACAGGGTGATTTCGGGTAGGTCGGTGTTGTTGCCGTTCCGGCAGGTTTCTTGCTTCGGTTCGTCCGTATCGTAGAAGGAAATAAAACTTTGTTTTATTTTTACCAATATCCACAACAGGATTCCGTATCCCACATAGGTGTAGAATACAATGAACAGGAGAACGAAGAAGAGGATTTCAAGAGTGTTCATGCTAGTATTTCTTTATATATATTCAATATTTCTCTGGCTGTGTTCTCCCATGAGAACCGACGGACTCTTTCTAGTCCATATGCAGTTTGTGACTGATAGAATTCTGCATTTTCTTCTAAATGAAGGAGGGCGGAAGCAATTTCCTCCGGTTCGAACGGATTGACCAGAATACCCTCCGGTCCTGCGATTTCGGGCATGGCGGAAGTGGTTGAGGTGATGACGGGAGTTCCACAGGCCATCGCCTCCAGAATGGGGATGCCGAAACTTTCGCGTAAAGACGTGTATATAAAGACGGATGCTCCACTATAAACAGCGGGTAGTTCTGTGTTTGGAATGTATCCGGGATGATACAGCATTTTTTTTATTTCTTGTAATCCTTCCCGGTTCAGATATTCGTCTATGATCTCTTCTTTCAGGTCGGCGATAAGCAAGGGAAGGGGCTGACTGGATTTTTTTAAATAAATGCGGTATGCCTGCAATACCCTTGCCGTATTCTTCTTGGGATCGGTATTTCCTAAAAAGAACAGGTAAGGATGGTTCTTTATGTATCGGGCAGTGATGGCCTGTGCGTTCCGTATGGGTATGAAATGTTGTGAATAGCCGTTGTATACGGCGACAAGCAGTTGTTTGTCAATGTGCAGGAAATGACTGATGCGGTTGCATTCAAAATGAGAAACGGTAATGATTCTTTTGCATTTGGTAAGGATTTGGGGAACAATGATTTTTCGGTAGAAACGTCCCAGTCTTTGGTACATGGACTGGTTCTTGCCTTGTTTTTTTTCTAGAAAGATAATGTCGTGCAGTGTAAGCACCAGTGGAATGTTTCCATACACAGGGGCAGTGTTGCTTGTGCAGTGCAGCAGGTCGGGTTTGATTTTTTTTAAAGCCAACGGTAGTCCTATCTGTTCCCAAAGCGGATAGGATGGCCAATTAACGGTCACGATATGCATGTTGGCGGATTCCTGCAAACAAACATCATCTCCCGGGCTGACCAGTATGAAGTATTCGTTCTGTTGGTCTATCTTTTGCAGTTCCCGGATGGTTTCCAGAGCTACATAGTCCATGCCATGTTTCTCTTTTCTGAAGATGCGCTGGGCTTCTATTGCTATTTTCATCTGTCGTTACTTTATCAAGTTAGAATCTTCGTCCTCGTAATTGTTTTTGCTATAGAAAAGAGCCGTGAAGCTTCTTAAACCTTTTATGGCTCGTTTTTTGAAACTGCTGAACAGGGATCCGTCGGCCGAAATAGTGCCATAGCCGGTAAGGACACGGGCTTTGCGGGCGGTGACGAATCTTAATTTTCCGTATTTTTTCAATGCCAGTGCCAGGGAGCCGTCTTCTCCGCGGAGTATGTCTGTCCGGAATCCTTCTTTCCGGGCTGTCTCCGTGTGGAAGGCAAAAGCCATTCCACGTACATTGAGCTCCGGTCTGTTCAGATTTTGTATTTTCAAATAGAGATCACGTAGTGTCTCATAGAAGAAAAGTCCTAAATGATGTTCATTAGGAAGAAAACTCCACAGGGCGTATGCACCTGCCACTTCTTTGTCCTGTAAGACCTTTATCATGGTACTGATGTACTGGGGCGGATAAAGTGTATCGGCGTCTATGCAGAGATGATACTTCCCCCGGGCATGGTTCAGTCCGCATTGCCGGGCAAAACCGGGACCTTTCTGGTATTCATTGAAGTAGGTGACTCCTAATTCTTTTAGTACCTCTTCGGTGTGGTCGGTAGAATGATTATTGATGACTAGTATTTCTACAGGATAGTTATGTTGGTTTTCACATAAAGACCACAGGCAGCTCAATATCCTCTTTTCTTCATTATGGGCGATGGCGACCACCGAAACCAGCGGAGCATGAGTTGCAAGCTGCCGGATCTTGTCTTTCACTTGGTTGATAACCGCTTGTGGGGCTTGGGTGAAAGGCTTGTCATAGATGGATAAATAGTCAGCGTACCACTTCATGCGTTTTTATATATTCGGACAGTGTGACCGGATTCCGGTGATTACTGAATCGTGATTTGAATTTGTTTTTGAGGATATAGAACAGGGCTTGAATCATCTTCTTCATTTCCGTCAGGGCGGAACGGCGGGGATATAGTTTCTCTACCATTTCCCGGTTCCATTTGTTGAGGAAGAAAGAGGAGTAGTATTCATCTTCGGGATTGATTAGTATCTCCACTTCATCTTTCCACTCATAACGGTTCAAGGTTATATCTCCTTCCGTCAGCCACAGCAGTTTGTAGGGGAGGGATTGGAAAGGCAGATAATTCAGGAATAATTCTCCATAGTCATTTTCATAGTTTCCCGGCATCTTGTTCTTTTCATAGAAGACCATTTATGTGATCTTTTGGGAAACAAGTATTCGCCCAGCAGACTGGGAGTTTCTATGTATCCCCGTCGGGATACCCTGCATAATTCCTTGACAAAAGCTTCGGGATGTTCCACGTGTTCCAATACCTGATTGCATATTACGTAGTCAAACTCCTTGTCTTTGAAGGGCAGTTTTTCTCCATCGGCATGTACAAAGGTCTGATGCGGGTATATTTTCACGTCACCGCAGCGGTGGTAATTGGTGTCAATAAATTTTTCGGCTATCACGTTGGAGCGATATGTCGGATTATGGCCCGGACCTATCTCCAGCACTTTGTCATTTTTATTTATATGGATGTCTCCTCTGTCGTAGGGGGAATCTGTTTTCATTGTTTTGTTCCGTTTAATAAGTTGTTGAATAGCTGAATCCATTGTTGCATTATTACATCTTCAGCAAAACGTTGTACATTGATGCGGGCTTTTTTCCCCATTTCTTTTCTTATTTGTTCGTTCTCAATCAGATAATTTATTTTTTCGGCCAGTTCTTCTGTTTTTCCATTTTCGACCAATAGTCCGTCTTCCCCGTCCCGGATGATGTCTTTAGGTCCGCACGGACAGGCGAATGACACGGCAGGTACTCCGCACGCCATTGCTTCCGCTATGACCATTCCGAATCCCTCAAATCTGGAACTTGATACAAAGATAGAACTTTCATGGTATTTACAGAGCATATCCGGGGTTGCATTTTCAAGAAAAAGGTTCTTTAATTTCCATTTTCCGGCCAGTACTTGATATGTAGTCTTGTCTCCTTTGCCATATATATGTAATTCCCAGTCCGGATGTCGGTTACAGACTTTGCTCCATGCTTCCAGTAACAAATCGAATCCTTTTTGATAAGTATATCTTCCGGCTGCGGTTATCCGTTTATTGTTCAAGTCGCTGAATGTTCCGGATTGAAAGGGTAGAGGGTTGCTGATAACTTTTACATTTTGCAGTTCGGGCCAGTTTGCTCTGTCTTCCTCACTCAGTACAACGAACTTGTCCAGCTTTTTTAAATGCCTCACCAGACTTTTCATCCATAATTTGGCAAAAAGTTCCTTGATGAAGTTGCTTTCGTTCTTTTCAAAGTTACGATAGTTTTTCCGGTTTACATGTAGCTCCCCTATCTTTTTGCTTCCATCTTTGAGGGAAGTGATAAAGTTTATTTCCCGTCGTAACAAAGAAACTGTGATGTCCGGTTTGAGGTGAGACAAGGCGGCAGAGAGCTTGCGTCGGTATATTCTTTGTTTTTTCAGATAAACCGGCACTTTTTTCCAAAGAGGGAGTTCCCATAATTCTTCAAAATCTATATCCAGTTGGATGATTTTTACTTTAGGCGATAAAGTATAGCAGGGAGGCTTGCCTTTTCCGTCAGTCAGCAAAATATATATGTCATAATTACCATTCTCCGCCAGATAATTGGCTTTGGTGGTCAGTACCCTTTCCACTCCTCCGGGGATATGGAGAGAGGGGGTACAATAGGCGATTCGGATCATAGGCGGGAGTATTACAGGTCGTTTATTACTTTCATCATCTGTTCTTTCCATGACAGGTTTTTAATGGAATCCCTTATTTTACAAGGAGACAGATCCAGTTCCATATAGAACCGGATAAGCCGGTGGATATCTATGGGGCTTTCGTTGGCCGGAACTTTCAGTATATAAGGCATCTTGTCAAAGTCTTCATCTGTTTCTGAATATGCAAAAGGTATTCCCCGTGCTGCATATTCTCTGTTTTTTAATGTTTTGATTTTGTCGATGCCGCTGCGGTGGCGTGCCAGACTGCCGATGGCAAAGTCTGCTTCGTTGAATAATTCGTCTAGTTCCTCGTTCATTTTTTGTCCGTGGAAGATGACATATTTTTCTATATGATATTTGTTGATAAGTTCATAAAATCCGGGAGCGTGTTGTGAATCATGCATTTCGGATTTCCATATACCGCCTGCGATGTGGAAAAATACGGTTGTGTTTGCCGGGTTTTGGTAATATTTGCCCAAACCCTCTATCAGGCGGTCGTAACCGTGCCAATAATGTACTTCGGCCACTCCTAGTAGATGAATGACGGAGGTATTTTTAGAAACCGTCTTTTTCAGCGGAATGGAATCAAAGTCAACTCCATTGGATATCTGAATGGTACGTTGGCCGAATATACAGTGATAGTCTGAGAAAGTGACGATGGCGTTCACGTGTTTTGCCAATGTCTTTCGGAATACTTTATCCACTTGTATCCCTAGGCGTGTGACCAGTGGAAAACCGGCGTATTCGCTGTCGTAAGGATAGGTAGGTATTTCCATCGCTATTTTAATTCCGGCTTTTCTCAGTTTGCTGAACAGCCGGATGGTGAACGGATTTGCATTATGGAAAGAGCGTACATAGATTAATTCCACTTGATGTGTTATAGCATAGCGGTATATGCATTGGTAGGAAACTCTTCTTTTCGCCGCAGCCGGTTTGCCTGTTCCGTAGTCTTCTATTATTTCATCGTTTATCATCCTTGCCCGGTGGCCGTTGTCCGCTATGCTGTATGTGCATAAACTTACCCGGTGTCCACATGCTTCAAAGCCTTTAACCTGATGCAAGATCTTTTTACTGATGCCGCTGTAAGGGGATAGTCCGTGGAAAAGGAGGTAGATGATATTCATGGTCGGGCAGTTGTTAAGGTGTTGAATAGTTCATCCCACAGTTTCATCACTTCTTCGCGTGAATAACGTTGGATATTCTTTTGGGCCTGCTTTCCCATCCGTATGCGTTTGTCCGTATCCTCTATCAGCCGGCATATCGCGTCAGCCAGTTCGTCCGTGTTTCCGTTCTTCACCAGTATTCCGTCTTCTTCCGGAGTGATAATCTCGGCAGGTCCGTATGGACAGTCGAATGAAATGCAGGGAACACCACATGCCATCGCTTCCAGAAGTGCCATCGGTAATCCTTCAAATCGTGAACTCATGACGTATATGGAACTTTCCAGATATTTTTCTTGAATGCTTTTTGTCGGAGGGCATAGTGAAAAACTGTTTTCTATATGATGCTTTTCAATAAGCTCTTGCAGACTGTTCCTATCCTGTCCTTCTCCGTAAATGCGGATATGCCAGTCGGGATGCTTCCGATTGACTTTGATCCAGGCTTCAATCAGGCGGTCATACCCCTTCTGTTCGCTGTATCTTCCTATGCTGATGATTCTTTTCTCCAGGCAGGAACTCCCTTTTTCGGGTGAGAAAGGTAAGAAGTTCGGTATGACACAAGCCTTCTTCACTTCTTTCCAATTATCCGCATCATGTTGTGTCAGAACAACCAGCGCATCCAGTTTTTTTACAGCCTCCTCCTGTTTCTTTTTCCAATGCCGTGCGATTTGCTTGTATGGGAATCCCCGTTGTTCCATCAGATGCAGGTTACGAGTGTATGGTTTGGCTATATGGGATTCTCCTATTTTTACGCTTCCATCATCCAGTTGTGTTAGAAAATCCAATTCTCGGCCCAATGTGCTGATGACAATATCCGGTTTCAAGGTTTTCAGCCAATACTCCAGCTTCTTTCTGTACAGGTGCATCAGGGTAAAATAATAATATCCTCTTACTAACAGGTTGTGATGATATTGTCTGTCAAAATCAATTGCTATGTCAATGTGCCTGATTCTGGGAGATATCGGGAAAACGGGCGGGCGTTCTTTTTGTGAATCTGTGATAATAAATACATCCTGATGCATTTCGTCAGCCAGATAGTTCGCTTTTTGGATGATGCTCCGGTCTGCGCCTCCCACGGTGCATAGTGCTGTGTATAGATAAACGATGGTCATTTTTCAGTCAGTTTATGAAACAATATTTCCCATTGCGGCATGATGTTTCGGAGTGAGTAGCGTGTTATATTTTGTTTAGCTCTTTTGCCAAAAGCTTTTCTTTCTGCTTCATGTTCTATCAAGTGGCAAAGAGCGTTGGCAAATCCTTGTATATCTCCGTTTTTGACGAGGAGTCCGTCTTCCTGGTTTCTGATGATTTCCGATGGACCGAAAGGACAGTCGAAAGAAACACAAGGAACACCCAGACTCATGGCTTCGATCAAGACCAGTCCAAAACCTTCGTAATTGGAGCTTAGGGCCAGAATGGAACTGTTCAGGTATTCTTGCGTTATGTTTTGTGTAAAAGGATGAATTGTGATGGAGTGTTCCAGCTTTCTGTCTTTAATCTGCCGGGTTAAGCTATCCTTATAAAATCCTTCACCAAATATATCCAGTATCCAGTCGGGGTGGCGTTTCTGCACGATATTCCATGCGTTAATCAGTCTGTCGAATCCTTTTTGCCAGGTCAGTCTGCCTGCCGCTATTACACGGGGAGCCTCACAGGAGCTGATTGTTTGTATATCAATAGAGGTGGTGTTCGGAATGATATGTATATTCGGATGTTGTCCCCACATGGCGGCATCTCCTTGTGTCAGTGTGACTATGACATCGCTGTATCGTTTTACATCACGGAAACATTGGTAACTGACGTATCTGTCTTTTATATCTTTAAAAAAACTCTTTTTGCGGTTTGCAGGTATCCGGGTGTATATTTTGGCGCAATGCGATTCAATGATTTTCTTTGCCTTGCAGTCTAATTTACAGATCAAATCCGCTTTGAAACTGGTATTTCCTGATATGATATCGGGATTGATGAGCCTAATCTCTTTTTTTAATTTTTGTTCGAATTTATGGTTCAAAGTCCATCCCACTCTCAATTGTTCCAGAAGCGGATGCTGGTATTGCAAATGAAACTTTGTATCCAGATCGATATGTTCCACTTTGTGGGATAACGGGAAAGAAAAAGGATGATTGCCTTGGGAAGAAGTGATAAGATAGACCTCGTGCCCATAAATTTCGGCCAAGTAATTCATCTTATCCGTTAAAATCCGTTCCATGCCTCCTATACGGGCTATGGAGTCGTATACATATACTATTTTCATTCCCCTGGTTTGTTTTTCCGTAAAAATAGTGTATTCTTTTTATATATCCAATAAGAAGTTGTTGAAATTCCTGTCCATATCCGTTTTTTTATGGAATGTCGGCTGTATTCGGAGTAAAAAGTGGGTTTCAATGGATGAAGATGGGGCTATTTAGTAATTAAAGTCTTTGGAATGTTGTGAGTATCATTTGTTTTTGCGAATATTGCATTTTATAATGATTAGCAGATAATGATGAAAGAGATAACGGTGGTGATGCCGGTTTACAAGGTGGAAAAATACGTATCAGAATGTCTTGATTCCATAATCAACCAAACTTTTGATTGTTTTGAGTGTATCATCATTGATGATTGCTCTCCGGATAACAGTATGCGCCTGATAGAGGAAAAGCTGGCCGGATATAAAGGGAACATCAGTTTTAGGATCGTGAGAAATGAGAGGAATGAAGGAGTCTCTGCGGCAAGGAACAAGGGAATAGAACTATCCCGGGGTGGTTATCTTTTTTTTATAGATTCGGATGATATGCTTTATGAGAATTGTCTGGAGAAATTATGGGAGGAAACGAAAAGACATCCGGGGATTGACTTGGTGCAGGGGGATTCTTATTCAGAAGGGATGGAAAACAAAAACAGTGATTTGCAAAGATATACGGAAGGACGGATACGTATCAACAAGTTGTTTCTGGATTCGAAAATAATATCCACTCCGGTCAACAGATTGATTAGAAAGGAGGTGCTGACAGAGAATGCCATTTATTTCAGGTCGGGCATTTTGTTTGAGGACTTTTTGTGGTGCTATTTTCTGTATAAAAAGGTGGAAACGTTTGCTTCCGTCAATTCTTTTACTTATTTCTACAGGCGTTCAAATCCTTTCTCAACCATGAATAAGGCGAAAACGGACTTTGACAAGCCGGCAAAGGATTTTATTTTTATCTTGACTGTTTTTAATGAGCACATGGAACAGGAATTGTATGCTGAAAATATCTGTTTCATTTTGAACAAGTTGATGCCGGTGGTGTATAATGCTGCTGTAATAGGGGTTACAAGGGAAAGTAATGATGCGATAGATAAGTTTAAAAGAAATCTGATAAGGAAGCATTGCAGAGAGTTCCGGCCTATGGAGGTTTTGTACGAATTGAATTTGTTCTATCCTTTTTCTCTGCTTTTGAATTGGGGGATTTACAGACATCACATATTGTATAAATACGCTAATCTGATCAAATTGTATTATAAGATATGGGGAAGGTTGTACCGCTGAATCTTCTTGTGTAATGAATATTATTCCCTTAGGTTGGTAGTCTTTTTGTTACATTGGTTGTCGGTTTCTTTTGTGGCCGGCTCATTCATATGTGACAGGATAGCGGAAAAAGCATAATATAATTCTTTGAATGCTTGCAGGCGGAAGAAAAACAGGTATTCAAAAAAGTATTTGGCGGGGAGCCATTCTTTTATTTTTGCCGAAGGGATACACCACGGAAGTGGTGACAGGTAATAGTGGATTTTTTCTTGTCGCAACAGTCTGTTGCATTTCATGCTTGCGTTAAACCGTATGATTAAACTCTCGCGGTCTTGTTTGGACATAGCAAGGGACTGGCCGGATTCGGTACAATAATAAATGATTCTTCTGTCTGTGGTTGCTTTGGGGGCATATATACCGACAAGGCATGAAAAATACACATCGTTGGCTATTCTTGTTTCATCGAATTGAATGTGGAATGTTGACAGGAAGCTGCGCCTTATCATTTTGCCCCAAGGAACTTGAGATTGGTATCGCAGTTTGTTTTCCGGGTTTACATCATTGAAGAAGTTGGTATAGTAAGTTCCGCGTCGGCTTTCTTGGGACGGATTGTCGGACATGACAAAACGTACATTGAAATAGATGACTTCATGGGGGCTGTCCATGTATTCGTTTAAGATAGTAAAACAATCGGCTGTAAAGAAATCGTCTGCATCTGCAAAGATAATCCATTTGCCACGGGCGTGGGAGAGTCCTATGTTCCGTGCGTATCCTGCCCCTTTTCCCTCCTTGGTGAACAGGACTTCCGTATTTTTTCTGCCGTTTCCCGGAAAATGAGAAAAATCGACAGATTCGGAATTGCTGTTGTCATCAATGATAATGATTTGAATTTCATCCCAAGTGGGAATTGAGTACAGACAGCGTTCCAGAAGACGGGGGGTATTCTTGTGCGGAATAATGATGCTGTAATGGTAACTTGTGTTCTTTGTCATTCTTCTTCTTTTTGCAAAGATATTGATTTATATTCAGCATCATGCATTATCTTGATAATATCTCGATGAGTATGAGAAGCTTTCACTGGAAGTTCGGGGTGATAATGCCCTCATGCTCTCACTGTGTGCACAACTGGTTGTTTATGAACTATTTGTATAGTGATGGTAAAAATTGTAGCTCTCACTTATGCTCTCATGCCCTCACTGTTTTTTGGAGCAGAATTTCATATAATCTATTTGTTATCAGTAATATATCCTTTTTTATAAGTTGTTCCGATTTAATATGAAGTAGGATGTTCTCAGGCTTTTTCTTTGCAAAAAGTGTGTCTGAAGGGGGGATACCTCTATGGAATATGGCAAATTTCCGATGGCAGTAAAAAGATCAGGAGGTTTTTAAAAAAGCTCGCCATCTTTTTAAAAAAGAACAAGGTCTTTTTTTTATTTGACCTGTTGTTTTTGGGGGAGCAGGATTTCACATATGTACGTGCCGCTCTATACGTATGTACGTGCCGCAGATACCTGCTTTGTATTATATGATATTCTTTCTTCATTCCGCATTTATTTTCATTTCTTTATTGTATCTTTGCGAAGAAAGAGTGTAATCTAAATTCCATGAGAATATTATTTTATTGTGATACTGTCTTCAGTTTCGGTGGAGTACAGCGTGTGTTGGCTGAAATAGCCAAGGCCTTGTCTGGGAAACATGAAGTCACGATACTGACTACGGATACTTGTACGGACTTGTCGATGTACGGATATGCCGAAAGTACCGTGCTGTTTGATTATTTCTCTTATTCCGCTTCTTCTTTTATTGAACGTTTGTTATGTAAAGGCTATAGTTTCTTATATAAACATGGACTGCCTCATACCCGGCAGACTTCAGCATGGTATGCTGCCAGTTTTTTCCCTTCTTCTTATAAACGGACATTGGCAAGGAAAATAAATGCCCGGCAATGTGATGTAGTCATCGGGGTACATGCTTTTATGGCTCTGCACCTCTCTGCTGTAAAGAGCCGGATCCGGACAAAGACTGTTGGGTGGCTGCATAATTCTTATGAAGCATTCTTTGAGAAAGAAACTCCCTATTTGCCGGGATTGGATTGCTTTTTTCAAGTCCAGATGGGGAAATTGGACGAGAGGGTGGTTTTAAGTCATGCAGATGCCGGTTGTTTCTTTCGGAAAATGAACCTGTGCTGCGAGGTGATATACAATCCTCTGACTGTACTGCCTAAAGGTCGGGGAAAGAAGGAATATAGAAGGATTTTGGCAGTCGGTCGTTTTTCATTCGGACATAAAGGATTTGATATTTTAATAAAAGCTTTTTCTGTTTTTGTGAAAACTCATCCGGACTGGACACTGGAAATTGTGGGGGAGGGTCCTGAGGAAGCGCTTTACCGTTCATTGATCAATGAATATGAATTGGAAAAGAGCATCGCGCTGCATCCTTTCACGAAAGAGGTGCAGGAGTATTATACACATTCCAGTATGTATGTGCTGAGTTCCCGTTGGGAGGGATTCGGCCTGGTGATGATAGAGGCTATGGCGCACGGGTTACCTGTTATTGCATCTGATTTACCGATAACGCGCGAGTTGTTGAAAGACAAAGATATGGCCGTTCTTTTTGAAACAGGGAATATAGCTCAGCTGGCCGGTTGTATGTCGTATATGGCTGATCGGACGGATTGGGAATGGATGGGAAATAAGGCGGTGGAGTATGCTGATACATTTCATATAGAGAAGGTATGTGACAGTTGGAATAATTTACTAAAAAAAGTAGTGTATGGTACAAGATGAACAGGAAAAATGGGATATTGTGATCAAGCCTCGGTCCGGTTTGTTCCGGTTGGATCTGGAAGAGGTATGGCTGTATAGGGATTTGCTGGTAATGTATATCAGACGGGATATCGTCACTTTTTATAAACAGACTGTTTTAGGACCGTTATGGTTTGTTATCCAGCCACTGCTTACTACCGTCATGTTCATGTTTGTTTTTGGCGGTATTGCCGGTATTCCTACCGACGGACTTCCCCAACCGCTGTTTTATATGGCGGGCTTACTTTGCTGGAATTATTTCTCGGAGTGTTTAAGCCGCTGTTCGGATACGTTCAACGCCAATCAGAATGTATTTGGAAAAGTATATTTCCCTCGTCTGGTGGTACCCTTGTCCATCGTTATATCTTGCATGATAAAGATGGGCATTCAGTTCGGATTGTTCGTTTTAATTTATATTTACTATTTGTGCAACGGATATTCGTTGATGGTCAACGGATATGCTTGGTTGGCTCCCTTGCTGCTGCTCATGTTGGCAGGACTTGGTTTGGGGTTCGGATTATTGATATCCTCCTTGACGACCAAGTACCGTGACTTGCGTTTCTTGATTACTTTCGGGGTACAGTTGTGGATGTATGCCACTCCGGTTATTTACCCTTTGTCCGTGATGAGGCAGAGTCATGAGCAGTATATGTGGATCATTGTGGCGAACCCGCTGACTTCCCTTATCGAAACATTTAAATTCGGATTCTTGGGGGTGGGGACTTTCAGTTGGTTCCACTTAGGCTACACGTTGGCGTTTACAGTGGTGATAATGCTTTGGGGGATGGTGACTTTTAATAGAGTGCAACGTAGTTTCATGGATGTGATTTAAAAGAAGGGACAGAATGGGAAAAATAGCGATAGAGTTTCAGAATATCAGCAAGCAATATGCATTGGGAAGCATAGGAACCGGCACGCTGAGCCGTGATTTGAATCGTTGGTGGGCGCGGATCCGTGGAAAGGAGGACCCGTATCTCAGAATCGGGGAAGAGAATGACCGTTCCAAGAAAGCGACGGGAGATTTTGTATGGGCGTTGAAAGATATTAATTTCCATGTGGAGGAAGGTGAAGTGCTGGGTATTATAGGTAAGAACGGTGCGGGAAAGTCCACTTTGTTGAAAATCCTTTCGCGGGTGACTTCTCCTACTGCCGGTTGCATCCGTGCACGGGGGCGTATTGCCTCTTTGCTGGAAGTGGGTACAGGCTTTCATCCCGAAATGACAGGACGGGAGAATATTTATATGAATGGTTCCATCATGGGGATGACCAAGGCGGAGATTACCCGCAAGTTGGATGAGATTGTGGCTTTCGCCGGTGTGGAGAAATATATCGATACTCCAGTGAAACGTTATTCTTCGGGTATGACCGTGCGGTTGGGATTTGCTATCGCCGCCCATCTGGAGCCGGAAATTCTGGTGGTGGACGAGGTGTTGGCAGTGGGCGATGCGGAATTCCAAAAGAAGGCTATTGGCAAGATGCAGGATGTATCGAAAGGAGAGGGACGGACAGTCTTGTTTGTCAGTCATAACATGGCAGCGGTAAGAAGTTTGTGTACAAAAGGAATATGCTTGGAAAGGGTTGTATCGAAATGAGTAATAGGCGCAGCAC
>ENA-UEOO01000511-UEOO01000511.1-human-gut-metagenome-genome-assembly--contig:-NODE-511-length-13133-cov-229.044424_pt1 | contig 13133 bp, 7 predicted proteins | sample MGYA00242888_ERZ507892 | MGnify/ENA primary metagenome ERZ507892 (study PRJEB26167, sample SAMN06115415) | human gut metagenome | host: Homo sapiens | place: China:Sichuan | collected 2015-02-04...
TACTCAATTACTCAGTTTTATTCTGCCCGTATGTTTCTTCCTGTATAGATAGTATATTATATATTTATATATATATATAAATATATAATATAAAAAATATACTTTCAATTTATAATCAAGTTACATGTATAGGGGTCTAGAAATAAACTGAGTAATTGAGTAACTGAGTAATTGAGTCAAATCGAGCCAAATCCTAGCTTCGTGTCTGTATCAACAGATAATCTCCGTGTGGCTTCTTCTGATGTAAATAAAACTCTAAATATGACTCTCAAAATACGCTCAAAGATTTGCATATTCCTCTACCGCCATCTGATCTACCGCCATCTGATAAGTAGGTTCACTACCTACTGCTTCTGTGATAACATCCGGCACATATCCACTCGTCACCTCAATTTAACTGGTATTTAATTAAAAATACGTTTATTATTGTTAAAGCATTCTAAAACGGGGGGGGATTTTGTAGTATCTACAAAGTTATATACCTTTGCAATCAGAAATCAGTCTCCAAGTAATATACAAGGGGATTGGTTGAAATATGTTGAGGACCATTTGATAAGTCATAATAGGTTTATATTGGTTTACAACAATGTTTATATTGCTTAATAACAATGTTTTATATTGCTTAAAAACGATGTTTTATATTGCTAAACAACAATACAACAGTAAGATTCCGGGTAACCGGATAAATAGTTAATATAGTAAGTGACAAATGAAAAAGATAGCAGTTTTGCTGTTTGTTATTTTGGGAAATAAAACAGTAGGTTACACACAAGATTTCGCCCTGAAGACGAACGGACTCTACTGGGCGACAACCACACTCAATATGGGCGTGGAGAAGGCAATCAGCAACCAGGTAACCCTGGAAGCAGATGTAGCATACAACCCCTGGACATTCAGGGAAGACAAGAAGATGCACCTTCTCTTGGTGCAGCCAGAAATGAAATACTGGCTGTGCGAGAAGTACGAAGGTCATTTCGTAGGTATCCACCTGCATGGTGCTCAATTCTACGGAGGTTTTGGCAGCAAGCTCTACGATGGCTACTTGGCTGGCGGAGGCGTAACATACGGTTACGACTGGATTCTATCCCCTCACTGGAACCTGGAGGCAGCCGTCGGTGTGGGATACGCCCACCTCTGGTACAAGCGAAGCCCTAACTTGCCCTGCATCAAGTGCCAGGAAAAGAAGAACGATAACTATATCGGTCCTACCAAGGCTGCGCTATCATTAGTCTATATCTTTTAAAAAAAAGTGCATCATTTAATCACAAAGAACATTATGGATGATAGAATGAAACTCAAAATAGTATATCTGGCTATTGCAGGTGTAGGCTTGGCTCTTCTGACGACTATGTCTTCATGCAGCAAACAGAATATAGTAAGTGATAAAAAGATTACATGTACTCCCGATTCCTTTATGCTTCTGCCAGATAGCAGCAATCAGGCTGCACTCAACCTTCAGGTTCATATCCCGAAGCATTATTTCTCGAAGAGAAGCCGTCTCTTCGTAATACCCGTATTGACAGACAGCGACAGCATCGTGGCTAAATACAAGCCTATAGTGCTGGATGCGCCAATCTACAGCAGGAAGATGGAACGTAAATGGGTGCTCGACAGCATTGCTGATCCATACGATTCTATTGCACAGAGAGTTACCAACACAAAAGTAGATTTATCCGTGTTATATAACGACACCATCACCCTGCCTGCAAACTTCCATAAGGGAAGCCTCGTGGCAGTGGCTTCTGCCGACGGATGCGGCGAATGCCGTGCCATCAGCCATACCAAGATAGCCGATGTGTTCCGTCCGGAAATCAAGAAGCAACTGCATCTCAACTGGATGAAGCATACTTTCGAGATCAAGCCGAAGATAAGAGAAGGAAAGGGCGTGGCACGACTTGAGTTTGCTATCAATAAATATGATATCAATCTCAAGATGAGCAACAACCAGGCTGAGCTCGACCACATGTTGAGCGATATAGCTCCAGTGCTCAGCGACAGCCTCGCTACCCTCACTTCTTTGGGCATCTATGGTCTGGCGTCAGCCGACGGCCCGCTGAAGTTTAACACCCCACTTTCCCGCAACCGTGCCAACTCAGCCCTGAAGTGGCTGCTTGCGCACATAGAGAATGGCGACAAGGTGAAGAAGATAGCCCGTATCGGTTCACGCCCTGAAGGATGGCAGCCAGTATTGGATGCGATGGTGGCCGCCGGCGATGCCGACAGCACGTTGGTGAAGAACATCCTGACCCGATATGCCAACTTCAACGATGATGTGCAGGAACGCTATATCCGCCGCCTGCCTATCTGGAACAGCATCAAGAAGAAGTATCTGCAGAAGAGCCGTAGCGTGGAATACACCTACACATACATCATCAAGAACTTCACCACCGATGAAGAAATGCTGCAGATGTACGAGCTCCGCCCAGATGCCTTCAGCGAAGATGAGTTCCTGCATGTGGCACAGATTGCAGAGAGCGCAGAAAAGCAGAAGCAGGTGTATGAGACGACGTTGAAATATTACCCTATGTCGAAGATTGCTGCCAACAATCTTGCCATCCTACTCGAGAAAGAAGGCAAGGTTGATGTGGCTGAAGAGATATTGAACCGCCAGAAGGTAGAAGAGACTCTGATCAGCCAGAAGGCACTCACAGAATAAATTACAGCGTATGACAAGATTAAAAGTTATCATATATGGTATGGCACTGGCTATGTCATTCACCTCGTGCGTTCGTGAAAATCTGGACCAATGTCCTCCTCTGCGTATCAACATCGAGGTGAAAGACAAGAATTATTTCAATGTTGATCAGACTGTTCCTGACGAGAAACGGGATGAGAATCAGTCGTTTAGATCATTTGTTCCGTCTCTTTCCTATCGTCTGAGCCGACTCAACGACGACGGCACTCAGCAGGTTATTGTAGAAGAAAAAGGTTTCGGAGTAGAGGGTGATGGATTAACTTATCCTGTAAGCTTCGACCCCGATATGCCTTTCGGAAAATACGTCTTTACGGTATGGGGAGGTATGAAGACGCGAGGCGAACTCAATCTGGATAAAAACGAACTGTTGCTACATCCGGAGCACAGTCAGGGCGATGATGTTTATCAGGTTTGCGATACCCTCGTCTATGATGAAAACCATTATTGCTATACCAGCGAGATGGAGCGCACCAAGGGCAAACTGGTTATATGGACAGAGAATCTTCCTGCCGGGTATAATGTGATGGATACTGAAGTAAGCCAGCTCTATGGAAAAGTAAATCCAAGTTTCCTATATTCTGAAGAGACCTGCGTCTTTCATGAATCGGAAATTGAAGCTGGCGCCAAGACCAAGACCTCTATTTTCCTGGCTCCTTCTTTCCAGAAGGATGAGTCAGTGGTGGATGTCAATTTCTATAAGAATAGTGGCGAAGGCGCAGGCAGCAGTTCTTCTGTGTTGACGCCTGATGACGTGAAGGTAAGCATGGAGCGCAACAAGATTACGGTGCTGAGATATGTGTACGATTCCGACCGCAATCGCTTCACCATCTATATGAAGGTGAACGACAACTGGGAGGAAATTCACGGCATGATATTGGATTGATAATTAATATAACTCAATTTTTAATTTATTTTTATGAAAAAAGGTATGTTTTTTGCGCTTGCAGCAAGCAGTTTGCTGTTCAGCGCATGTAGCAGTGACGACGCTGTGGTTAGCACAGAGGGTCAGAACGAGGCAGTACAGCAGATTGTATTGCAGGTAGCAAGTAGTGGTGATGGCTTGACAACACGTGCAGGCCGCCCATTGTATTCTTCAGAGGCTTTGCAGACTATCCAGAATGTTTGCGTCGTAATTTACAAGGATGATGCAACAAAGACTATTGTCAAAAAAACAAAGTTGAACTGGAAAGAGAGTACTATTTACAAAACAAATGGCCATGGTCGCCAGTTTACGATTTCCTTGAAGGGTAATGATAGACTGGAGAAAGGTAGCTACAAGGTTATGGCTGTAGGTTACAGCGATAACAGTGACTACAACTATTCTTTGGATGTAACAAGTGATGCAGCCCTTACTGGTACTTACAGTGACCTTACTGCAACCTTGAAGGCAAACGCTGCAGCAGAGGAAGTATTCGCTGGTGATGCAGCGCTTACAATCGGCGATGATAAGAAAATCACCAACCTTACTAATGGTGAGGAGAATGGCGTAGCAGTAACCTTGCATCGTCAGGTAGCTGGTAGCTTCGGTTATTTCCAGAACATTCCTGCCAAAGTTGATGGCAAAACTGCCAAGACCCTCCGTCTCGTAGTAAGAGATAAGAATGATGTGTTGACTTTCAACAACTTCAACAGCTCATTCACAACTGCAGAAGCCAGCACTATCAAGTATTACGTTAATGGTTCTAAAAGTGCAGCAGCACCTTCTTCAGATGCACAGTTCAAAGATGGCGGCAAGGGTTATGTGCTCTACTCTATCAATTTGGATGACTGGTATAAAAATGGTGATACGAATCACGACGGCTTATTGACAGAAGAAGATGGTTGGACCCATGCTGACATTTTTAAGAAGACTACCCTTGTTAAGGGTTCTGTATTCGGAAGCAACTTCGTCATTCCATTTGCTTTGACACATGAGAAGAGCACCATGGAGCTTCAGCTCTTGGATGCTGCTGGCGATATCATCAAGACTTGGACCGTTTCTATCCCAGCTAAAGATGTAAATCGTGATGCCACAAATGGAAATGTTGCAGACGAAAGCGCTTCTATCTTCAACGTGGTTCGTAACCACATGTACAACTTGGGTGTGAAGCCTTCTAATGGAGGTAAGACAGATCCAGACCCAGGTAATCCAGATCCAGATCCAAAACCAGATCCAGATCCTGATAAACCAGATCCTGACAAGCCAGAAGACTTGAGCAAATCTCAGAACCTCATCTTGAAGGTGAACGACAACTGGGAGGCTATCCACCAGATGGAGCTGGGTGATTAATCTTACTACGTGCTCATAAATATAGGCAGTATTAAGAAAAATATATCCAAGGGATGCGAAGAGCCAGCTATAGGCTCTCGCATCCCTTATTATCCCAACATCACAATATTTAATTTATCATTCATTTTATACGTAATTCCCATTCAAATCGAATAGGCGAACATTGAAATCGAATAGGCAAACATTGAAATCGAATAGACGAATATGATGAGAAAATCTATAAAAAACAGTTTAAATATAATCCTCGCAGCCAGTCTCCTAATGAGCTGCAGCGCAAGCAATGATGCGCCTGATACCCTCGCCGACGGCTCGCATGCCGTGAAGTTGAACATGAGAGTGGGTGTAAGCGCAGGTGTCGTTACCGGCTCACGAGAACTTGATACATGGGATGGATCACAGCAGGTGAATGATATGAGAATCTACGTCTTCAGATGCCCCGAAGATAAGAAGGGCACCTCAGAAGAAGCATATACCTATTGCACCCCTATTGGAACGGAAGCAGCCAAGAATGGTTACTATACCGTTGACGCATTCAACAATAGAGAACCCTACTATTCTGCCGAGCACCAGAACATGCCCGAGCAGCATCTATACACTATCGAACCCTATCTGCAGAACGGCTACTACTACCAGTTTCTAGCCATAGGCAGAGATGACAAATACGCAACGAAAGTACTTACAGAACCCAAATTCGCTAAAAACGAAACGAAACTGGAGGACGCAAGAATCGCCCTCACCGAGGAGGCAAAAAACAGCGCCAAACTCGGTATCCTCAATACCACTGAGCTGTTTAGTGGCATCCTGCAAGACGAGAAGACCCAAGAGAAAGCCCCCGTGCTCGTAACGGAAGAGACGAAATACTTCCACCGCACGCTGACCGCCAGCCGTAACGTGGCTGGCCTGATGATTTACGTAGAAAACATCCCGGCACAGGTGGAGTCGAATGCAGCAGGAGACGTGAGCATCGTTACCTTCAAGCCCACCTCTCTATCCGTTGTAGCCACCGGCATCACCACCGAAACGCTGATAAGGCAGAAGCAGGCACCAGCAGATGCTGAACCGTTGACTTATCAGACGTTGGGCACCATCGACCTCACCCCCTCAAACGGATGGACCGTAGATGCTACAGAGAACATATTCAAGCGAGCTGAAGACTCCCAGAAAGGATGGAAGGCAAACAGCTACATGATAAGCAACTTCATGATGCCTACACCAGAGGAAAAAATGCAGAAAAGCAAGAACTCGGCAGAGAACGAGACCACCTTCTATCTGCATTACACGGATGGCAAGCACCACAGGTACGACAACATCAGGAAGTCTACAACCACTGGCGACAAGTTCAAATTCCCTATCGAGGCAAACCACCTGTATTGCCTGGGAGCCAAGAGCAAGACCGTGAACCAGCCATACGACCTGAAGGAGTATTACGAGCCTGTGATGACCGACGTGAAGGTTGAGATAGAACCAGCTTTCGAAAAAAGACATGATTTTGAAACAGAATAAACGTTACAAAACAGCATAAAAACGGAAATAGAATATGCAGAAATTAAGATTTAGCATCTATAAGATAAGCTCCATCAAGATGAACGCCATCAGGATGAACACCATCAGGATAGGCATGGCGGTAGGGGTTTGCTTCCTCCTCGCACTAGCCGCGGGATGCAGCAGCGATGCCGATCTGCCACCCTATCCAGATGGCAGCAATGGAGATGCAGGCATGAATCAGCCTTCGGAAAACGAAGATGAGATTACGACTGTTCCCTTCACCATCACTCTGGGCGGATTAAGCGGCAGCGATGGCAATGCCAAGCAAGATGGCAGAAACACCCGTGTAGCCCCTCCTGGTGCAGGATCCTCTTCCTCGTCGGGCACAATAGGCGAGGACGACGGATATACCGAGACCGACAACGTCGATGCCGTAAGGCTGATAGCTTTTCGACGAAGAGTTCAGAACAATGGAGAAAAAACTGCAACCTATGATGCTGCAGTCAACGATATCCAGGGCTTCGAGTACGACCCTACCAACGACAGGGTGATTAACGGGAAACCCACGTTAGAAGACGGCAAGAAAGACGATTATCTTTCGGGAAATCCCCACAAGCACTATGTGGTAAAGGGCACCTTCGGCGTCAGCAGGGGCTACGAATATCGCATTATTGCCCTCGCTTACAATAGCCAGGAGAAATCGCCCTATCCGCAGTATGAGGAAAACAAAGTGGTTACCACGGAAATGCTCAATTTAAAAAAAGGTACTACATTTCAGGAGTTCAAGGCCACGTTTGCGAGTTACCTGGTCAAGGATGATGGCAAAACCGACACCCCCAACAACTGGCTTGACTATCTGAAAAAAAAAGATTTCTTACTGCATCATGTAGATAGCTTGAGCCGCCAGCTCATCACGGTGCCGCAGCTCTTCTATGGCACCCTCTACCAGCAGGGGGATGATACCCAAAATCCAATCATCTCTTCTGCTGATTATCAGAAAGAAAATCTGGGAAACAACACCCCTACGCCGCTTGTAGGAACACTCTATAGAGGCATGGCAGAAGTGGAGGTTCATATCACTCATGCCGCCCATTACAGCATTACAGCGCAGACGCAATGGTATTGCCTACTTGCCGACAACGTGTTTACCCAGATGCCTCTTACCAGCTACGACGGTTTTAAGCAGGGTAGTGAACCTATCAATAAACATCCAACAAAGGGAGGCACCTATACCGCCATTGCCTATGCCCCCTTTCCAGGTGAAGGCAAGGAAGTGGTGCTCAAGGCATTTGTGCTGCCAGGCAAGACCCATCTTGCCGTGCGAATAGGCCTCAAAGCCTTACCTTTCGCCCACAATTATCAGATAAAGGCAAAGGATATGATGTCTTCTGAAGCAGCCACGGGCGTTATCGTGGTAGATGGAGTAAGCAACCTCTTCTATCTGAGACGAAACCATAAATATGTCTTCACATACGATGGGCAAAAGACACTTACAGACTCCAGACATTTGCTCGAATAAGATCAAGAGAATTATCAAGACGTTATGCTATGTTTTAAAATCAAACAGACAATGAAACTGCATTTTATATACAAAACTTTCATATCATTTTTGTTGGCATTCCTGATGGTTGTGCCCGCCTCTATCCAGGCGGCACAACCCAAGGATGACAACACCAGTCCCTATTTCGAGAGTGCTGCCGTTAGAGACTCGTTCAAGAATTGCAAGAAACCCATCTGGACCAACAACTGGGATGATCTGCCAGCCGACAAGCACCAAGACCATTTTGTGGAGTTCAACAATGACCCCAAATATTACAACATGACATTCCGTGAACTGCGCAACCGCCGTGCCCTTACAGGCGAATCGTGCACCATTAACAAACTGATTGGTGTGGTAGGCGTAGGCAGCTGGGCAAAGGATATGGGCGCCCTTACCGACGATTCACTCGACAACTATGCACAGGTGAACTCCGTGGTACGGGCAGGGGTAACCGTAGACCCGATAGTAAGTGTAAAAGATATGGATAATTACTATTCCAAGGGAACGGTGGCAGGCTTTACCATCGTGGCTGGCTCGGGTAGCAGCGTGCTGAGCCTCGATGTAGTCAAGGCATTCTCCATCGGATTCTATCGCGACGGCAAACTGAAGGGCGTAAAGGCGGTGAGAGAAGGACAGGATGGTTCGGGAGTAACGCTGAAGCTGCTCCAGATACCAGGTTCCGACAACATCTGCGCCATGCTGACGGCAGAAAGCGACTGGCTCTTCGATGAAATCACTCTCGACTGCTCGGGCGGCATTCAGGCAGAAGTGGCGAATATTCTGAAAATCAAATATGCCTTCGTGGGCGAATCTACGGAGTTTACCATCACCGATGGAGGCATCAAAAAATACAACGAATATTTCAAAGACGACAAGCAGGTGGCGCTCAAAGAGATGAAAGGCTGGCGCCCTATTATCCTCGGCATCCCCCTGCCTTTCCTGGACAAAGATATAAAGAAGATGACAGATGATGATCTGGACAATTTCGCCACCATCGTCCCTCTTCTTGACATAGGTTACCAGGGCGGAGCCAAGTTTATGATGCAGAACAACAAGAACCCGCAAGGCGAAGCATTCGAGGCTGGCATGGAGGCTGGCTTCAAATACAAGATGGATGCCCTGCTGAGCCTCAATGCAGGAACATGGGTCAACGTGCTGCTCTTCGACCACAAGGGAAACAAGGTGCAGGAAGAAACGATTTCTGCCCAGGTGCTCCACCTCTCGCTGGTGCAGATTGGCGACGGAACGGTGAGCATCAAGGCAAAGGTGCCGTTTTCAGGATGCGAAATCAGATTCCTTACGGTTCTCGGAGTTGATGCAGGCGCCATCGGCATCCACTATGGATTCGTAAGAATGGCTCCAGATATATCCCACCGGTGCCCTATCAATCCTACCATCAGCAGCAATGTCTGCCAATCGCAGACTTCGTTTACTCTCCGTTCTAATCCGAAAGTAAGCGTAACATGGAAGCTGACGGGTGCCTGGGATTTGAATGGCAACGAAATCCTGAACACCACTCCCGTGAAGGTGACTGCCGATGGCCATGTAACCGGCATGCTGCCGGGCAAATATACCTTCAGGGCCACGGCTCAGGACGGATGTTATGATGAAACCACCATTACCGTAGGTGGATTCGGAAAGGGTGAAACGCTGTGCGGCAAACCGTTTGCCAACGATCCTGGAAAAGCCGTCTATGCTCTCTCCACCGACAAGCACGCTACCTCAGGTTCGCTGATTTCCATTTCCGACCTCCAAAATCCTCAGAATATTCTCAACAAGGATGATACTTCGTATGCAGAATACATCAGCGGTCTCAACGTGTTCAACGACCTGGGCATCATCGGTATCAAAAGAATAGAGAAGGGTAGTCTGATATATGATGCTACCGGCCGACACGAAGGTGAATCAGAGCCGGAAGCCGTCAAGAGAGCTCAACCTAAGCGCATCGGATTCGTGGTAGAAGCCACGGGAACGGTGCTGAACCTGCATGCACTGGAGTTCTTGCATATAAGATGCTATCATGACGGCGAGGAAATATATCGCCATCTGATAGACGAGAACAATGCCATCAGTGCCGACCTGATAGGTTCTGAGAAAGTGCAGAAAGTGAGATATTCCATCGAGGTGCCTTCCATCGACAAGAATGGAATGCCAACCCAGATGGACGAGTTCCAACTCTGGTATTCGGGTGCAATCAATCTGGGCGGTTCTAAACTCCGTATCTACTATGCCTTTATCGAGGAGGCTGCCGATGACTGTTCTTCGCCACTTGCATGTAGCAGTATGGTGATGTCGCATAATCATTCACATACTACCATCAATGCTAATGAAACCAAATTTGGCGGAGCGGTGAGTGTGGCTACTGTAGATGATAACTTAGGTTATCTGGTGGATGATGACTTGAATACCTATATGGCGGTTGCCAATACGGTAAGTGTGGGAGTTGGTCAAACATTCGCCGTAAAGATGGGTAGAACACTCGACTATCATCATCAGTTGGGAATTGTCATTGACAACAAGACTTTCCTGGCAGCCGTAAACGTAGGAGACTGGCTAACGGTAGAAACCTTCAAAGACGGTAATTCTACGGGAGATAAATTTACCGACTGGGACGTGATTTCCGCTAAAGTAGCGGGTTATGGCGATAAGAATATCCTCTTCCTTCAGCCAAAGAAAGCGTATGACGAGGTGCGATTTACTTTAGGCAAAATTGTAGGCGCATTGGATGTGCAGAAATTCTACGGACTCGTGACACGTGGTGATATTGATAATGATGGTATTCCTGACTGTAAGGACAACAACTCGTGCGTAGATGGTGTAAACGATATCGTTGTCAACAATGTATGCGTAGGAGATAAGATTGTCGTAACTGCTACCGGATTGACCGGAGTAGATTATCATCTTTACTTCGGTGATAAGAATGCGGGAGATAATGGCATCGTGTCTCTGCATTCTACATCAGACACCAAGAACAATATCCAATATACCTACACCACCAAGGAGCCGGGCGAATATCAGCTCACCTTCTTCGATGGCAGCTGGACGCCACTCTCTTCTGTTGTATATCAGGTTCATCCATTACAGACCCGATGGCTTCCGAGTGCATCTACCAATGAATGGAACAAGTGGGACAACTGGAGCGACGGTTCGCCTTACTGCTGCACCAACGCCATCATCTCGTCGGATGCCGATAACTTCCCAGTGCTGGGCACGCCAGAGAAGCCAGCCGACTACTGCTGCAAGGACATCTTCTTCGAACCCCGTTCGGCAGTGGATAACGTGCCATCGCTCAACTATCGCAAGGCATGGGTAGAACTGGAGCAGAAGCCGAACCATTACTATCTGCTGAGTGCACCGCTCAAGCAGATGTACACGGGCGATATGTTCATGCCTGCCGACACCACGAAGGCGAACTACTTCGAGGATCTGAACGAAGAAAACTGGAAGGAACAGCGCTTCAACCCAAGCTTCTACCAGCGCCTCTGGGCGGCTGCGTATCCGGGTAAGATCTATTCTCTCGATAGCAAGGGGAATGCAGGCTTGAAGGATGAAACGCTCGCCGTGAGCGAGGCCACCTGGTCGCACAACTTCAATGCCGTGGCTAAGCCTTACGGCATGGGTGAAGGCTTCTCTATGTGGATAGACAACGGCAATCTGCCGGCTACCAATAAGTTCAGTATCCGCCTGCCTAAGACGCATAAAGAATATAGTTACTTCGTGGATTACGATCAGGAGAAAGTGGCTAGTGAAACAGTGACGAAAGATGCAAATAAGATAAACCGCTTCATCTACGAACAGGATTCTCCGGGCGACTTGACGATGGATTATAAGTATCTGTCGGAAGGCAAGGAAGTGACGGAGAACCGCACGGTGTTCGTGGGGCAGAGCGAGTATCTGATTACGCTGAAATCGGATATTCCTACGCAGACCTTCTTGCTGGGCAACCCATTCATGAGCCGACTGAATATCCAGAAGTTCCTGGAGGCGAATGGGAACGTGAGCAGCGTGAAGGTGGAAGTAGAGAATGAATTAGGAGGCATGGAAGAACAGACTGTAAGCAAGGTCGCTTCTACGGGCAACGCCACCACCATTGCCCCAATGCAGGCATTCTATGTTACCACAAATGATGAGCCGAGTACGCAAATCACCCTGCTGCTCACCCTAGAAATGATTGGTGGAAGCAAGAAGGCTACTGAGGAAAGTAAACCTGCTGAAGCCAAGGGACTGAAAGTGTGTGTGGAAAGCCTGAAGACGCGAAGCAAATCAGCAGCTATGCTGGTGATGGAGAATTCAGAAACTGCTTATGATGTTTCTGACGGTTCTTCTTTCAAGAACTCTGTATTGGTTCCAACTCTTCTGGATAGTGAAGTGAAGTCACCTTTGAAGGTATTTGGTATTCAGCAGAGTCAGGCTTACGATATCCTTCCGATGACTGGCGCTACATCTTTAGGAATCTATCTGTCGCAAAAGGATAGCATCCGTATCGAGGTAAAACCTATTCAGGGTGTTGATATGAGCGGATATGTTCTCCATGATATGCTTTCGGGTGCCGATTATTCACTCGATTCTCCTCTCATGATTGCGGATGCCGAGACCTCGTTAGGCAGATTTGTTATCAGAAGCCGTTATGGAAGTACAGATGTGACATCTGTCGATACTGATCAGCGCATCAGTATTGTTCAGGAAGGTTCTTCTGTCCTCGTGCAATCTGCCTGCGGTCTGCTCAAGAGTGTCAAGGTCATAGACCTGAATGGCAGAATCATCAGCAGGGTACAGGGATATGGTTCTAGGTGTTTAAAGGCGAGCATAGCCACAGGCATTCAAATCATACACATAGAATTGACAGATGGTAGCAGTAAGGACTATAAGATGATTTTCTAAGTGAAATCAGAATAGCGAATAGCTGCACAAAAGATATTTGATGGATTAGAGCCTATTGATAGCAGGTATATGTGAATATGCCTCCTTCATATTACATCTTTACTTATAATTATCCCTGCCAGCTTGTGAAAGCCGGCAGGGCTTTTATAATAGTCTTTCCCGAAAGAATAACAACATAACAATAAGGAACGCAAGCCCCGCCTAGCAGAGTAAAACGCTCTCGCTAGGCGGGGCTTTTGCATATACTTAAAAACCATAATAAT
>ENA-UEOO01000512-UEOO01000512.1-human-gut-metagenome-genome-assembly--contig:-NODE-512-length-13125-cov-6.650061_pt1 | contig 13125 bp, 2 predicted proteins | sample MGYA00242888_ERZ507892 | MGnify/ENA primary metagenome ERZ507892 (study PRJEB26167, sample SAMN06115415) | human gut metagenome | host: Homo sapiens | place: China:Sichuan | collected 2015-02-04...
TACGGCAGGGAAGATGTGACCACCTGTGCCGCCTCCGCTTATGATAATTCTTAATTCATTATTCATATCCGTTCATGAAGTAGTAGGCTGGAATATCCAGATAGTCATTGGTCTTGTCATATACGCAGTCCTTGAAGAGTCCTTGTGCTTCGCTGCTTCCCTGCTTGTAGGTGTCGTAGCCTGTAGCCTTTTTGTTGATGTCCCATTCGGTAGCGTCTTCAAATACCCAGTTTCCCTTTTCGTTTTGCTTGCGCTTTCCTATGCGCCAGTAGTATCCGTTGGCAGAGAACGATTCGTCTGCCTCAATGGAAATCTGGTTTTTCCTGAGTCTGACCATCTCTCCCGGCAAGGCGCAGTTGTCAACAGTTATCTTACCGTTGATGTTAGGACCCTGCACATATTCTATGGTGAGATAGATGGTGTAAGTGTAGATTCGTTCTACCTCACAGTAGTAGTTGGATGATCCTGCTACTACGTCTGTGATGCTGACCTTAGCATAGCCATCTTCGGCAGTGGAATCCTTTTTAAAGATTCTCTCAGGGTATATCATGGTGTATTCTCCAGCAATGCCGTTCTTGATATAATAATCAGTGCCGGCAGATAGCTTGGTTCCTGTTGTTACCTGTTTGTAATCATTGCCTTCTCGGATGAAGAAGTCGGATGAGGCCACCTTACTGATGATAGGCTTGTTGTGGTTCTCATCTGTATATTCTTCGTATGCACGTCCCTTCAGTACAACGGTGGCAAGACATTTTTCAGAGAGATGCTTCTTGAAATAGTCGGTTGTCGTATTGTTGACAGAGTCTGTCAGCTGGAATGAAATCTTGGCATCGCCATCTGTCAGTTTGGAAGGGAGCTTTTGGTTCACATAGTTCTCTTTATTGAATTTTCCATTCATTGGCAATACGGCAGCGAATCCCTTGCCATCATATTCCTCTGAAGAAGAGGCACCGATGCAGAGCTGGTATTTGCCGGATACGTCCTGATTGTCCATATCCACGTTGCCTTTTGTTCCGGCTTTCAGATAGTTGCGCTCTTCCAGGTCGCAGCTGTATTTAGTCTTATCTTCAGGATGTCCGCTGCGCATCTTCCAGCTCTGAATGGTTACAGGCTGGTTTGGCTTCAGTCCTGAGAGCACGGTGAGACCGTCCTTGTTGTCACTGAAGAAGGTCATCTTGTCCTTGTAGGTATAGCCAGTGATGTGGGCATTGTAATAGTAGTTAAAACCTGTTACATACCAATAGTGAACATCAATCTTGTCATCCGGATTTGCTTTTCCTGCATCATCCATACCATAGAATCCGGTAGGAAAGCAGTCGTCAACAACGAAGCGGTTCTGCTTGGCATCGTATGGGAAGACGAAGTTTCCGGTGGTTTCCAGGAAGTCTACCTTGTGTCCGCTTTCTCCCTCTGTCGTTGCCCGTTTATGCACATTGTCGGCATATACATAGCCGCCACCTTCGTCTTCACGAACGTCGATGAGGTTCATCTCCACTACGCCGTAGATAGGACCGTAGAAAATACTGTCGATGACATTCTTTTGGCTGTCATCGTATAACTCCTGTACGTTCTGAATCTTGAGGGCATAGCCTGAGGCGATACCTATCATGTTCTTTGCCGTACCGTCATTGCGCTTCTGGAAGTTCTGGTCGTGTTTGTCGATGTAATTCTGTTTTACCTCCATATATGACTTGCCCTTGAAGTCGCCATCAGCAGGTACCATACCGGTATTGTTGCGCCATGGTTCTTTAACGGCATCGTTGAAGGGAACATTCGAAGTTACTGCTCCTACGTAGTGGATGTTGTTGGCAAGACCCATATAGTTGCGTGCACGCTTTGTGGATTTGTCCTGCAACTTGTTGTCGGTCAAGGTTATGTTCTTGGCAAACATCTGGATTTCTCCCACTCGTGCTATTGAATATGGAGTCTTGTTGGTTAGGTTGGTGGCATAGTCGCGTGCTCCAAGTACGTTGAAGCAGTTATCCTCCAGTCGCAGGATGTCCATACGCTGGAAGGTATTGATGATCTTCGGATTGTTGATATTGGTTCCTGCAAAGCCGTAACCCGTCAGGTCGGCACTGCGGAAGCCGGCTGCATACGACTGGTGTCCGTCTCCGAAGATGCCACCTTCACTGTCGTAGGCATATATATTCTTGTCGGTCTCCGACTGATGTTCCGGCTTCTTATATCCGTCTCCATAGAAATAGTTGTCCTGGAGAGAGATGTAACGGTAGTTGCCGTCTTTGTCCATGTAATAGTAGCCGAAGAGGTCGGTACCTGTTGGTAATACGACCGACTGCATTTTCTGATGGGAGATGATGATATGGTCACGGTCAGATTCTGGTGCAGAATTGTCGGCAACCAGGATGGTGGTGTTACCGCCGAATCCTGTTGTGGTACCATTAGGCAGCTTAGCCAATTCATCCTGTCTTTCCGTGAAAACCTTGTCTATATTGTATTGACGAGTAAATTTCAGAACGGTAGAGTCGTTTGCCATGACAGAAGTACCCTGTGCCACGGAGTAACCGCCACCATAGATAGCTTCTCCAATCTTGATATTGATGTCGTTCCATGTAAGTGGTGAAGGGGCTGTAGTGAATGCATCAAAATCATTCTCCTTCACGAAGTCTGTAACTCCCTGCTTGCCGATGATGGAAGCATAAACAGCCTGCGAAACCTTGTCACCACTGATGAGTCTGATGCTCTGCTTGATGGTTTCTGAGGCAAGGTTTGGCAGTATCTTTCCGTCCTTATTCTTATTCTCATGGTCAATATACAGGTTGTTCTTGTCGGTACGGTCCAGCAGATAGATGCCGGAATGCCCGTCTTTTACCTGATAGTAGGTAGGGTAGCCCACCTTTACCTGGGTAGAACCATATACATAGCCAGAATAGGAACCGCCTGTTACCGAACGGAAGACGTGACCATTGAGGATATCCACATCGGTAAGTCCGATGACATTACCCTGCTGACCGCCACCATAGATGAAGTTGGCTGATACACCTGTAGCTCCGTTTACACCGCAAGGAAGGAACTTACCACCTTCTGTCTTATGTTCAGAACATTTCATATCCTTACCCATGATGATGTGGGTATTGCCGTAAACATAACTCTCCATACCATATCCGGCACCATAGATGTTGAGGCTGGAGTATTCCGGTTTGGTAGCCAGAGAATCGTTCGAATTTTCCAGTTTCTTCTTATCCTTACCGGCAAGCATGTCGCTCCGGAGATCGATGGTAACGTCGCCTCTCACGGTTCCCGTCTTGTAGCAGCCGCCGAATACGTTTCCTCCCACATAGGCATCGTTCTTCTCCTCTGGCTGGAACTTGTTCTTGATGGTGAGTTGGATGAAAGGTTCGGTAGAGTAGGCACGTCCCAGTAGATAGCCACCCTCATGGTTCACCAGTCCTTTATAGTTGTAGTTGGCATTGTTGCAGCCACCCACAATCTTGTCGGTGATGGTGAGTCCCTCCGGGAAGATATAATTGATTACATTGCCCCTTGCATTTGGATAGATGTTCATGTTGCCACGGTTTCCTCCGCAGCAGAAAGTTTTGATGGTACAGTCTTCCAGTCCTTCACCCGTCTGGGTTCCGTTCCATCGCAGTTCTCCCTGGATATCTGTTTCCACTGGCTGGAAATACAGGTCGATGAGGTGAGGATATACGGTTGGTCGGTCTTCCAGCTTGGTAGGGAGATAGAGGGTACCGATATTCTTGTTCGAAGGATTGAACCAGTCGATGGTATCGGCAAGGTTCAGTTCCTGTGTATAGTCCTCCACGTTTCCATTGAGTTTCTGGAACTTGTTCATGAAGTCATTGTCCTCTGATTTGGCGAAGAGTTCATCTCCGTTGCAACCCATGAAGACACGTCCGATGTTCACATGACTGCCAATGTTGATATTGATGTTTCCTACCTTTTCTACAGCCTTGTTATCCTTGTCCTTCACCTTCAGTACGGTGGCAGAGTTTCCTCCTCCATAAACGTCACCGGCGATATTCACCTTTTCAGATGTAGAGTTACCCTTGATTTCGATGTTCACCTTGTTGGTGAGTGGTCGCCATGAATTGATGTTCACAATCTTAGCCGCATCGCTTGCCTCCTTGTAGGAAGGCATGGATTCTCTCATCGGTACGGTATATACCAGAGGAACGGTCTCTGAGTTTGGATCCTCCGGGTTCATAGGGTAATACTCGTTCACCGTCACCTTCTGGTTTTGGTTCTTGTCGAGTGCATACAGGTAGTTACCGTTTCCGGCTCCATATACATTCTGATAGATGTGTCCACCCAGAATCTTGATGTTGCTTCCTTCACCGCCATTGTCTCTGAATCCGTTTTCCTCTGCAGTTATGTTCACATAGCCCGAAACGTCGTTGCCGCCATAAACATTGCCATGGATATGGATGTCGGAATTGTTGAACTTGGAGGTGCCTGATGGACCACCCGTTGTACTGCCCGTTGTACTGTTGTCTGATCCGATGATGACATGGGTAGCTTCCTTTACGTCTCCCATGAAACCGCCACCGAAGATGTCACGGCAGTCGATAGCCTTGATGGTGACATTTGTTTCCTTGACAGAACTGTAGAAACCGCCACCAAACACACGGCGGCAGAATACGCCACCGGCTCCCGATATATTGGTACTGCCTTCTACGGTACCCGAATAGCCACCGCCCACGATGTCCATGTACGAGAAGTCGCTGTAGAAGTGTTCATGTTCCTTGCCTGGTTTCAGCTCAATGTCCTGGTGGTTGTTGGCATCTCTGCCCTGCATGTCGATGGTGATGTTGGTATTGCCCTTGACATAGGTCTTTTCACCAAAGCCGCCACCGAAGATACTGAAGTGAGGAGATCCCACCTTATTATATATCTCTTTCCATTCGTTTGTCTGGTAGAATTTCATTTTCTTCTTGTCCTGTCCCGGCTTCACCTCGGTGTTGTCATTCAGGAGACCCTTGGCAATCAAGATGTTGGTATTGTTGCCCACTTCGCAGGCTTCGTTGCCACCGGCATAGATGTTGTGGTTTACCTTGAACTTCAGTGCCTCGTGGTCGTATTGTGGTGAGTAGGTGATACCGTCAATGATGCTGGCTGGTCGCCATGAACGGGTTTCCGGATTCCAGTAAGAGGAGAGCAGTGCCTGTCCACCATTGATCATGATATTGGTATTGCCGGTTACGTCTGCCGAAGTCACGGTCAGGGTGTCGGTTCCGTTCACGGTCAGGGTGTCGCAGTTACCCCAACCGCCGCCATAGATACCATGGCCTATCTGTCCGTCGGAGATGCTCATGAAGGTATTGCCATATACCGTACCGTTTTCGCATCCGCCGTAGATTCTCTCCAGGAATGCTGGCATGATATCCTTGTTCTTGTCATTGTCTGGATGCTTCATGGCATTGTCGCTCCATGGCTTGATATACTCTTTCGTTTTTTCGTCGAAGTATGGATAGGTGATGTTTGGACGGTCGATGACCAGACTGGTATTGCCGTAGATGCCACCCAGCTTCTTATAGTCGTTGCATTCAGACTTTAGGCGTCCTCTACCTCCTGCAAAAACCTGAGAGAAAACGACGCCGCCACGGATGTTGACGAGCGAAGTGTATCTGGCTGGTACCTGGTGGTATTCAAAGTTAAAGACATCCGGTGCTTCCTTTGCTTTCTCATTTCCCACGTTGGCAACATCGCCACCGCCATATACGCTGCCCAATATCATGGTACGGGCTATCAAGCCGAGGTTGTACCTATATTTGATGTTTCTACCATAGACGTAAACTTCCGTTTTAGGGACGCGTGCCATATTCGGGAAGTCAATCCATGTATTCTTGTTCTTGTCATAGATTGATTCGATACCGGCACCACCGCCATATACATTCTGTGCTACATAGCCTGATTTGATGAATACTCTCGACAGGGAACCTACCTTTCCGAAGTCATAGCTTTCTCCCTGGTTTGCAGTGATGTTACCGATAGGCATGGCACCAACACCGGCACCAAAGATGTTCTCGCAGAAAGGCTGACAGTCGGTTTCTACATAGGTTTCACCGGTAACATAACCTGAGAAGCCACCGCCGTGGATAGCCTGGAAGGTGAAGCCTGGCAAACCGAGGGTCCAGGCCCAGCGGCTGGCATGATAGCGCTTGAAGGTCATCGGGTCGAAGTCGGCATCACCCGGATTGCTGCCCGTCACACTACCGAAATAGAGCTTCTTGTCATCCTTTGAAACCTTCAGGAAGTCATTGTATATCTGCTTCTCGAAGTCAACGTATGTCTTGAGGTCTGCATTCTGGTTGAGATAGCGGTATTTGATGCCGTTGACGGTGATGACGCCATCGTCATCCATCTTGTTACCAGGCTGCACACATACTTCGGTCTTTACCACCTTGGTGTTGGCACCGAAGCCGGCTCCGAATATGGAGAATTCCGGGTCGTTTGTGTTCTTGCTGCTGATATACCAGCATAAGCCGGCAATCGAGGTTTCATCGAACACGCTGATCTGGTTGCCATCCTTGGTGATGACGTCGGCAAGAGGAGAGTGGTTGATAATTACCTCACTCAGACCGTTGCTGTCAGAAGTACCGTTGCCAATGGTAGAGTTTCCGTCCTGTCCGAATCCCACATAGCAGGCACGGTTTCCACCGCCATAGATATTATGGTCTCGCTTGAAGGAACCGGAGTTCATCGTTCCCTTGGTAAATGCATAGAACTGTTGGGTATTCTCATCACTGATGATGCGATTGATGGCAGCCTTTGCCTTTTCGTTGGTAATCTCATTGGCAGTCTTGGCTTTCAGGATGGCAGCGGTTATCTCCTTGAACTCATCAATGTTCTCGCAGATCTTTTCATTATTTTGAACTGCCAGCCAGGTGGTGATGTTGCCGTTGATGTCTGCCTTGCGGTTCCATATCCAGGTTCCGCCGTCTATCTGTACCTTGGTGTTACCCAGGATGTTGGCGTAGGTTCCCTCCTTGTTTTTATCCACTTTTCCCAGTACTGTGTTACGGGTAATTTCCTCCTCTTCCTCTTCGGTTTCATTGCCGGTGAGGTCTATCTTGATATTTCCGTATCCACCGCCGTAAATGTTGTGGCCCAGTTTGCCGCCCTCGATATGTACCAGGGTACTTCCATTTACGGTACCGAAGGCACATCCGCCATAGATATTACTCCAGATGAATGGCACGATGTTGCCCTGGCTGTCGGTGTCGGCAAGGGAGGTGGCATTCGTGTTCACCACGTGTACCAGAGTGTTGCCGTTGATTCTTCCCACCTTATAATATTCAAGAGCTTCAGCTTTCTTGAGACCCTTTCCTCCGCCAAAGACTTCTCCGAAGATGTCGCCGCCGGTGATATTGACGAAGGTGGTATAGTCCTTTGCCTCATAGCTAAGGAACTTGCCTGTAGTCTGGTCGAGCTTTGATTCGCTCTTTGGCTTCGTGTTGTAATAGGCTTCCTTGTCTGCTCCTGTCAGGGTGATGTATGATTTGATGTTGGCGATGTCACCGCCACCATATACATTGCCATATATTTTGGCTTCACCCGATATCTCTACCTTGGTGGTTCCTAATACCTTTGCTACATCGGTAAAGTAGGTGTAAGTGCCGTTGTTATCCTTAGGTGCTACACCGGCACCGCCACCAAATACGTCACCGTAGATGTTGGCTCCCTGGATATATACCTCGGTGTTGCCGCCAATCTGACCCGTTTCGTTATTCTCTGTAGAGGATGGGTCACCGAAGCCACCGCCATATACACGGTGCAGGAAGGTCTTGCCATCAATGGTTACCTTTGTACTCTTGTTAACTTTTCCAGCATATCCACCGCCCAGAGCACTCAGGATGGTGAAGTTAGGAATACCCTTTGAGTTGTCGAAGACAGAAATATCCTCTATCTCAGTATTGTAGATTCCGTAGTCGCCATTCACGTTCACGGTAACGTCGGTGCTGTCCACGGTTGTATTGATACCATAGCCACCGCCGAATACAGCGAAGTGAGGATGCTCGCTGTCGTCGTATGCTTTCTTCCATTCTGCTGTTTTCAGGAGTCCGAATGGGGTCATACCTTTCAGGATGGTAAGGGTAGCCTTTCCTGTTACGTTGCAGGCTTGGTTACCGCCACCATAGATGTTATGAGAGCAGACGAACTGACCGTTATTGAAGAACTCGCTCTTGTTGTCATTCCAGGTGATCCAGTTTGTTCCGTTCCATTTCTTGTCCCATATCACATTGATGGAGAAGTTGTCCTGCTTCTTTCCGCTTTCTCCTTCTGTCTGTGCGCCCTGGTCTTGAGCCAGTTTTACAAAGGTATTACCCTTTACGTCGGCATAGGTATAGAGGAGATTGCCGTTGTCGTTCGTAATCAAGCCCTTTCCTCCGCCATAGATTTCTCCTGCGAAGTTGGCTGCATATATATTAATATGTGTATCTCCCTCTACCTGTGCTCTGTTTCCACCGCCATAGATGTCGCCATAGATGGATGGTGCCTGTGCAGAGGTGCCGTAGAAGTTGAGGTTGGTGCCGCCAAGTACCTTTCCTACGAGTTCTGGATGCTTGGTATCGTCAGTGATGTTGTTTTCGTTGTCCAATCGTTTCTTTCTTCCATTACCGCCGGCAAACACATCCCCTCTGATGTCGGCATTGTCGCTGATGGCTATGTTGGTGCCTTGCTCTACTACAGCCATGTCACCACCGCCATAGATATTCTTAAAGAAGGTACCACCATTAATCTTAACTGTAGACGAGCCATAGAGGCGTGCCATGTTTTCGAGGGTGTTGATGTCTGAGGAGTTGAGCCGTTTGGCATCAGCCACACCATATCCACCACCGAATACAGGGCAATGGAAGATACCGCCATTGATGGTCAGTTCTACGTTGCCGTATATTTTGCCGAGTTCTGTATAATCATCAGCATTACCACCCTTTTGGTCTAAAGAATAGAAATAATCAGTTCCACGTCCACCAGCAAAGATGCCGTTTTTGCAATAGAATTCTCCACCATTGATGGTAAGTGATGCTACGGTTTCTCCTGCTTTTCCGTATATGTTTCCACCATCCTTACTTGGTATTCCATTTGTAGTCCAAAGGTCAGAACTCATATATCCGCTACCGCCAGCATATATACCATCAATGGGTTTTTCTGCAGAACCGAATATGCCTCCCTCTATAACGATTTTAGTACTCGTTTGTTTTGGATCTATTTCTGTATAAGTATGTGTGTCAGAGTTGTAGCAATTAAATATGCAAAGATTAGCTATGGCAGCATCATAGTTGCCAAATTTCATTACAGACTTTTTGCTACTGTCTTCCCAATATGGTATTCTGGTATCTGGTGTTTTGTGTGTATCGTCTCCTACACCATTCATACCACCAGCTCCAGCTCCATAGATGCCACTGAAAATCATATCTCGGTTACATGTTGAAGGAATTAAGAATGTTCCACCCTTTATGGTTATTGTACTTTGTCCATAGAATGGATTTTCAATGAGTTCATTAGCTTCAAAAGCACGACCGGTGCTACCACCATATATCTCTGTTATCTCAACTCTGCTATTTATATCGTTTTGGTTATTTTCTGACAGTGCTGGGTCTATAAGAATGTTGGCACGTCCCATGAATGTGTTGAAAGGAACATTATTATATCCATTATCATATCCATCTACTTCACGTCTGTTACCGAGAGTACCATTAACAACGCGACCTATCTTTCCACTCTTAATCACGATGTCTACATCACCAACCATAGCACCCTCATGGTTGCCTGCAAGAATTACGGCAACATCAAGAGTAGGAGTCATATTACCATTTTCTGATTTATGAGTATCATTGTACTCTCTGTCTATATCTATATCTATGGTACACTTTATAGGCATATTTGGACTGCCCATAATGCCATTCATGTGACCATTTATTTGTCGATCGCCTACACAGATTGTAGAGTAATGACCTGACTTGATTTTAATCTTGAAACCTTCACGTCCGTGTGGATATGAATCTTCCATTTTCTTTAGATTGTCATCTTTATAAAGTGGACGAAAACGGGCATCGTTTAGTGTACCGCCAAATATTTCGAATGATGTAGATGTTGCTCCATCAAGAGTACCGTCACCTTCAAATTTCTGATCATAGTTTTTCATCTGTATGCCTTCGCCCATTTCCAGGTTGTTGTAATTGCAATACAAGACGTCGTAATTTTCGTTTGCACGCCTAAACGTAATATACTGGAAGCGAGTATCTCCAAAGATTGTTAAGCCTGTATTCCACAAGTTTCCACCTTTTATTCTTATTTCGCCAGCATAGTCTACATCTCCCCAACTACCTCTGATAGTCGCATTCTTGAATAATGGCGATTTCGCTTTAGCTTCATTCCACTTATCAATTGCGTCTTCTGATGAATAACCTGTAGAACTAAAGCCGTTATCTGTATTATTGGTGACATTCTCGTCACTCGTTCCCATCAGCACGATGGTGTTGTCGTCCCATGATCCTTGCTTTTCCAACTTGGAATATGCGCCCTTCCATGTCCTTACTGCAGTCTCTGGAGATTGACCGTCATTACTGTCGTTTCCGGCATTGTATGATATAGTCTTTCCTTCAGCTGTTGTTCCAGTAGCGCCAGCAGGGCATAGATATACCACGCTCTTGGTATAAACCAACCATTTGTTTAATAGCTCAACTCCGTCTTTGGTTGTTACTATCACATGACAGCTCAGCTTGTCGGTAGAGCCAAGAGATGACTTGTCGAAAGTAGGCTCTGTGCTTACTTCTACATCATCATTCTTTACCCACGAATATTTGATATCAAGATTATCGTTGTTGTCCCAAATATTATTATTTATGTCAATGTAGATTGTATTCTCTTTGTGCTTCATCACAGCATTCACTTTTCTTGCTTCAATCTTTGCCACTCCCGATTGCGAACTGCCATCTTTCAATACTGCATAAACATACTGGTCGAAGTCTGTGAGCGAGATGCTGAAATTGTTATATGGATTGTTCTCGTTCTGTAGAGTCCAATTCTTCTTGTCTGTAGATGTATACCAGAAATATTTCTCGTTTCCTGCATTACCTTCAATAGTTTCTGCTGTGATGATAGTATTATAGCCACGCTTCACTGTCAGTTTTGTTGAACCGAAGTTAAAGCCTGTACCAGAAGTATAGCTCCAGTTGAGCTTGTCTTGAAAGTTGTTGGTTGATATATACTGGTTGTTCTGGCTTGCAAATGTTGTTGCAAACTCATCAACTTTCTTCTGGATTCCCAGGTTCTTTCCACCATCTACGTACTGGGTGTAATACCAGGTAGAAGCATATTTAGTGGCATTACCTTCGTTTTGACAATTGGCAGTGATGCCACCTTTGTTGATCTTGGTACTTGTATTTTCGATGTTAAGCCCATTGCCAAAGAGATAGATGTTGGTAGGCTCTATGATATTACCGCCTCCATTCATGTCATAGCTGAAGCGACCGAAACCTTGGGCTATGTGGAACTTATCGTTATGCACGCTTGTATTCTTCAGCATATTTATCTGTGTATCAGCTGCTATGTTGAAGATTCTGAAAGTTTCATTCTTACTGTCGGTCTGTACATTTCCTGCTATACCGCCAATCTTTGTTTCCCTGTTTATCTCGTATGTTTCGTCGTTATCCGTAATTTCAGAGCCACGGATAATGATGTTGCTGAGTTCTGTATTGCCGTATATCTCACCAGCTACTACACCCACGTTATAACTGGGACCATCAGGTGAGAAGCCTGACTTCTTTTCTACCCTAGCCTTCTCAATGATGAGGTTTGTTACGGTAGTAAGGTTAGTGCTGCTTTCACCTTGGAGTGTTGAGAAAAGTCCCCATACACTCTTGGCTTTCCTGGCATCGACATCTTCCCATTGTATATGCATATTTTTGATGACATGACCATTGCCATCAAACTTTCCGAAAAACAAACGGTTGTTGCCATTGCCGTAGTTATAGTATTTACCGATTGGCATCCAGATACCGCCACTCAGGTCGATATCGGCAGTAAGCTTAAAGTATTTGCCAAGGAAAGCCTGTGGTGTGTTTCCGTTGTTCACATCACGTGCCAGTTTGGCGAGCTGTTCTGCCGTAGCAATCTCGTATGGATTGGTCTTGCTTCCATCACCCCCTGCATAGCTATCGGCATAGATATCTATGGAATAGTATTTGTTTGTTGTCTGAGCCCATAAGGTTTGTCCACACATGAGCCATAGGGTCAGAATGCCAAGAAGTATTCTGAATTTTTTGTTTTGTGTATTGTTATCTTGTTGCTTTTTCATGAATGTCCACTTAGATGTGCATATTGCATAAACGCCCAATGTTTCAAAGAATCTCCAGAATGTAAGCTTACTGTTGATAAACTGATAGAACGCTTGATGCCTGACAATATTTATTTTTTGGCTACGGGTGGAGGAGTTACTTTTGGTGGTGGTGAGCCACTGCTGTACGCTGATTTTATAAGTGAGTTTACTCGAAAAATGCCAGAGGAATGGAAAATCACCATAGAATCTTCATTGAATGTACCGAACAAAAATATCTTTAAAGTTGCTCAATTTGCTGACCTTTTAGTGATTGACATCAAAGATATGGACGAGTTTATTTACAAGCAATACACAGGCAAGGACAATTCTTTTGTATTAGCCAATCTCAAATGGCTTGTAGACAATGGGTATGCAGATAAGACCATTATCAGAATTCCTCTCATAAAAAACTACAACAATAAAAGCAATCAAATCAAAAGCAGGGAAATTCTCGAAAGCATTGGCTTTTCTCGCTTTGATATCTTCCGTTATGTTATAAAATAATCTTGTCTTTTCTCACCATAAAATGCTTCCGTACTTTCGCAGTATGGAAGCATTTTTCGATTTATCTCTACCCACAGATTGGCAGTCACTATCTGACAGCCAACTTCAATATTTCTTCACGCAGTTCTCGCATGATTTGCCCATGGAAGAAATACTCACGCTCTGTCTGTTCAAATGGGCAGACCTAAGAGTGTTATGCAAGACGCATGACGGCAGCTATCTTGTGAAGCAGCGCCATACGCCCAAGCAGGAAACAACGCTGACCATCAGACAAGTTATCAGAACCGCCAACGTCGATTTGGAAAAACCGAGGCACA
>ENA-UEOO01000516-UEOO01000516.1-human-gut-metagenome-genome-assembly--contig:-NODE-516-length-13094-cov-9.750173_pt1 | contig 13094 bp, 14 predicted proteins | sample MGYA00242888_ERZ507892 | MGnify/ENA primary metagenome ERZ507892 (study PRJEB26167, sample SAMN06115415) | human gut metagenome | host: Homo sapiens | place: China:Sichuan | collected 2015-02-04...
TTCATGTATTAATTTTGAACGCAAAAAAGAATGACGTTATGAAGAGTACATTTTCAATTATCTTCTACCTCAAAAGATTTCCGTATTAAGTTACATTCTGATATATAATAACTTACTTTGATTTTGCGCTCTAATGGGTTACGATTTACCAACTTGCTGACTTCATCGTATTTCTCAAATTTGCTTTTTCAAATAACGCTTTTCATCAATGCAAAATTAGCAATAAAAATCGGGAACACATAAAAACGTCCCATGATTTTTTATCACAGGACGTTTTTATCTTCGATGAATATATCCGGTTTAGTCGTTACCTACATTTCAGTTAATTCTGGCTATGGTTGCTGAAATTTATATTTCAATCCATATTCTTCCAGTTTGCTGTACAGTGTTGTACGTCCTATTCCGAGCAATTCAGCGGCAACCTTGCGGTTCCCGTTTGCCTGCTTTAACGCACGTAAAATCCGTTCCTTATCCTCTGTGTCATTGCGCAGTGCGAAGCTGACAGGTGAGTTAGGTTTTGTTACGGCAAGTTCCAGATGTTCTTTCGTGACAAGTCCCGTTTGCGCCTGCAACACCGCACCCATGATTTTCTGCCGAAGCTCACGGACATTTCCCGGCCAAGCATGGGTCAGCAATGTCTTCCGAGCTTCCCCGTCAAAGCCGATAACATTACATTCCAGTTCATTGTTCGCAATCTCGCGGAAGAAATCCGCCAGTGGCATGATGTCCTCCTGACAGTCACGTAATGGCGGAACGGTTATCTCGAAATCGTGCAGACGGTATAGCAAGTCCTGACGAAAACGCTTTTCATTGACCGCCTTTTCCAGATTCTCGTTGGTGGCGGTGATAATACGGACGTTGAAACTTCTATCCGTTTTATCACCAACGGGACGGTATCGCCGTTCTTGTATGGCACGCAGAAGCATCTGTTGGGTTTCCGGTGCGAGATTACCCACTTCGTCCAAAAACAGCGTACCACCTTCCGCCTCATGGAAATAACCTTTCTTGGCACTGTCCGCACCGGTGAATGCGCCTTTGACATGTCCGAAGAATGCCGACGGCGCAAGCTCTTTGGTGAGTGACCCGCAGTCCACAGGCACGAACGGCTTGTCCGAACGTTTGCTTTTGTCATGCAGATGGTGGGCGATATGCTCCTTGCCCGTGCCATTCTCACCGAATATCAGTACACTCATATCGGTAGGGGCTACCAGCCTTATCCGGTGCATGATTTTCTGAAAGGCGGAACCGTCACGGGCAAACACGGGCATACGGCTTCGCCCGATATTCCGTTCTTTCTGTATGGTACGAAGCAGAGGCACGAGTTTGTCCTCCACGAGTTGTTTGGGTATGTAGTCCAGCGAACCGAGTTTCATGCTTTCAACCGCCGTATGCACTTCGGCATAGTCGGTCATGACGATGAACGGCTGCGTCATACCCTCCTTGCGCATCCAACGCAGCAGGTCGATACCGTCACCGTCGGGTAGACGTAAGTCAGAAACTACTATATCATTGCCAGCGGCTTGTTGCAGAAGTTTCTTCGCTGTTGAGAGGTAGAAAGCCTGCACGGTACGGAATCCCTCCCGCGCCAGCAGGTTGCAGACAAACTCGCAATACACGATATTATCTTCCACCACGATGATTTTTGTCTTATCCATTGTTGTATTTCTTCCTTTCTTCTTTTGCCAGCCGGATTATCTCCGAACCCTTATCCAATACGGCAGTCACGGCTTTGTTCAGTGCTTTATAATCAGGAATAGCACTCCCATGAAGCAACCCATAAAGTTCCCTCAACGGTTGGTCGGCACGAAGTATCTCCCACGAACTGCGCAGGTGGTGAGTAAGGGCATCCAATTCTTGAAGGTCTTTCCGTCGTTCCGCATCCCTGATTGCCTGCATTTCCTTTTCGGTTTCCGTTATCAGCTTATCCAGCATGACGGATTCATTGCCATAGGACAACAGGGAGGTAAAATCCGGCTTTTCATTTTGCGCCACATTCATGGCGCATTTGTCGGAAATCTCCATCAGTTCCGATATGGAAAACGGTTTGAGCAGGCAATCGGCAAATCCACGTTCCATAAACTCCTCATTGCTGCAACTACCCGAAGCGGTTGTCACGACAACAGGAATCGTCTTTGCATTACCCACGTTGGAAGCGCGCAATAGTTCCAGCAGTTCGAAGCCGTTTATATCCGGCATATTCAAATCGGTCAGAAGCAGACTGTATTCTTTCCGGCGTATCATTTCCATCAGTTCCGCTGCATTGGTACAGGTATCGCAGTGTATCCCTTCCTGTACATACATTTCTTTCAGCATAAGGAGCAGTATCTCGTCATTGTCAATGGCAATCACATTATGGAATACATGGTTACAATGAATCTGTGTTTGATTTATCTGTTCCGGTAGTTCTTTGACTGTCTGCATAGGTATTTCCACTGTGAAGCGGCTTCCTTTACCTTTATCGCTCTCCAGCCGGATTATGCCGCCGAGCATTGACACGATACGCTGAACAATGGAAAGACCTAATCCGAAGCCATCCTTTGCGGCAGCATTTGATAGACGTTCAAACGCACCGAATACACGTTGCTGTTCCTCTTCGGTCATACCCGTACCCGTATCTTTGACGATAAGTTTCAGCATACCGTTATCATACCCCATTGTCAGAGAAACGTCACCGTTTTCAGTGAACTTGATGGCGTTTGACAGCAGGTTATTTCCAATTTGTAGAATGCGTTCCTTATCAGTCAAGACAACTGCATCCGTGTGATTCGTCACAGTAAGAGCAAGTCCCTTGTTTATGGCAATTGGCATAAACTCTGATTCGAGCGTATGCGCTATTGATGAAATCCTACACGTGGAGAAATTAGGCTGTTCCTTGCCGTTGTCCAGCCGGAAGAAACTCAGAAGAGTATTAAGCATTTCACGCATACGGTCAGAGGATTGCTGAATATTTTGGATATACATCCCGATTTTATCCGTATTGTAATCTTTCCACATCAGTCCGGCATAACCGGTTATTGCCGTTAGCGGTGTGCGCAGTTCATGGGTGATGGTATGCACGGCTTTCTTGCGGGAAGCTATCAGTGCCTCGTTCTGTTCAACAGACTGTTTCAACTGTTCTATTAAATCCGCAGTTTCTCGCTTGTATCGTTTGATACAGGTGATATTTCGGTGGATAATTATGTAAGAGATTATCAATAACAAAACAACGAATCCTGTCAAGCCACCTATCTGAATAAAAGACCTTTCACGCATGGCGGCTATTTCCGCTTCCCGTTTCTGTAAGTCTGCTTGAACTTTCTCGTCTATTTGAACTACCAGTCCTTGCAGTTGTCTGTTGAGTTCCGCATTTCGTGCAGCAAGACTGTCGGCATGTTCTGACAAACGGCGGCTTTGTGCCTGTTGTTCAGCTATCATATTCCGGTTAAGGGAACGGAGCATCGTGGTGGTCACTGTGGGTTTCGCTTCTTCCTTTTTGCCGAAGATGCCCAAGAAACCCTTGCGCTTGGATTTCTTGGGCTGTTCCTGCACACTCTTCTGCACGATTACAGGTACTTGACTGGTTATCTTATCGTTGATGGCTTGTTGCTGTTCAAGTACCTGTACGATTTGGCGCATCTGCCGTTCCTTATCTTCGAGAAGATGGCGTACACTGTCGATACGCTCTGCCGGATAGATAGCTTTGAAACGGCACAGCATACTATCCATAGCCATACGCTGAGTATGGTAATGTTCCAAATATTCATCATTCCATTCCAATATTGTTTCACCCAATAGGAAAAACTCTATCAGTTGAATGTGGATGTTGTTTATGTCTTTTCGGAAATCGTCAATCTGTCGGTTGTCGGATTCCAATGCCTCTACTTCTTGCCATTCGTTATGCCAAATGCCAATAATGCAACTTATGAGTATTAAAATTAGCGTATAACCACAACCTACTAATCGAAGAAATTCCTGCATAGTATTTCAGCACTTCAATCATTATAATTGATTATTTTAATGAAGTTTTAACCGGATTTTCTCGTTGTCTGACATGAAATATTCATAACTTAAGTATTGCTATTGTCTATTTCTTTAATCACCCTACAAGGATTGCCGACAGCCACACAATTTGCGGGGATTGAACGTGTGACTACACTTCCAGCCCCGATAACGCTATTTTCACCAATGGTTACATCCGGTAGTATGATTACGCCTCCACCAAGCCATGCTCCATTGCATATTTTTACAGGTTTTGCAAAAGTATGGCATATTTCTTTACCCGGCTTCCAGTCTGTTACAATTCGTTCCCTAAGTCGTGTGGAATGGGTTGCGGTATATATCTGTACATTTGAAGCAATAAGGACATCATCACCTATTTCTATTATATTATTATCAACAAATGTGCAGTTCATGTTGATTATTACTCGATTTCCACATAATATATGTTTGCCGTATTCACAATGAAAATCAATATCTACACATACATTCTCACCGATACGTCCGAACAATTGTGTCAGCAAACCATACCTTTTTTGATAGTCGCCATAATCAGTATTATTCAGTATCTTGATGATTCTTTTTGCTTGCAATGCCATATTTGACAATGTTTTATCACTGCCGTTGAATAATTCACCTGACAGACATTTCTCCAATTCGGTTTTTCCCATACTGTCTTTAATCAAATGTTACTTGCCAATCTGGATTTTCATACGCATCGAAGCAAAGTTTTATTTGCGCTTCTGTAACCTTTTCCTGTGCGAGTTCAGGAAGTTCATCAAGACTGAAAAAATTGCTTTCAGTTGTTTCTTTATTCTGAGTGAAGATTCCGCCCATAATGTCGCAAAGTACGAATATCTTACATACGTTATATGCATATAGCGGCAGATTATGCCTGTTGCGGTCTTGAACAGCTATGATTCTCCGCGCTTCTACATCAAGTCCGGCTTCTTCTTTAACCTCTTTTATTGTATTTGACCTAACTGTTTCTAAAACATCGACCCATCCTCCCGGAAGCGACCATGTACCATTGTTTTCGTGAACGAGCAGGATTTTACCCTCTTTGAAGATTGCTGCACGCGTGTCTAATTTCGGGGTCTGAAAACCTGTTTCATTGCAGAACAACCCTTTTACTTCTTGAAACGGTAGCTCACTATATAAACTTATGATTTCTGCGGATATGTCTCTGATACGCTCAAATCGCTCAATATCAAAGCTGTCTTTACAATATGCCAACGCAGACTGAGACAAGAACTGTAGCTCTTTAGCCCAATGAAGCCATTTTTCTTTATACTGATTATGATTTGTCATATTACTAAATTTGATTAAAATGCAAAATTAGCGAATGGAATCCGGCTGTTTTTTGTTCTATCTTAAAATCGTATTCGATGGTTTGAAGTAATTTTGCATTTATGATAATAAAACAAGATATACAAGCCGCCTTTTTTGATGTGGACGGCACTTTATTGAGTTTTGAGAAGCATATTGTGCCTAACTCAACACAAGATTCCCTTGCGGAATTACATCGGAAGGGAATTAAGATTATTATTGCAACAGGAAGGTCTGCAATGAATCTGAATGAGATTTCGATGTTACCTTATGATGGAATAATTGGTTTAAATGGGACAAGCTGTGTCCTTAGGGATGGCACTACTGTTTCACATCATGCTATTCCACATGAAGTCTTCATTCGTTTCATAGAACTTGCAAAGAGATACGATGTCGCAGTATCAGTAGAAGGGAATGCTGGAGTTTTTGTTAATCAAGTAACTGCAAGAGTTGAAGAAATGTCACGTATGATTGCTCAACCTTTGCCACCAATTCGGGATTTAACACAAATATTTATTCCGGGAGAAACTTCACAGTTGTGCCTGTTTGCAGATAACCAGACTGAAATAGAAATAATTTCACAATTACCACTCTTATCATCATCAAGATGGTGTGATGTATTTGCAGATATAAATGTCGCAGGGGTTGATAAAGGGACTGGTTTGTATGAAATGGCCAATTTTTATGGTCTTAATCCCTCGTTTACGGTCGCATTTGGTGATGGAGGTAATGACATTCCCATGCTTCGTAGGGCTGGAATTGGAATCGCTATGGGAAATGCTTGTGATAATGTTAAAGATCATGCGGATTTTATAACCGGCACTGTTGATGATGACGGCATAAAATATGCCTTACAGTATTTAGGGATAATATAGGATTATGACTTTGTTTCCGAACGAATTTTACTAAGTGTCGGAAGCGTTGTACCCAAATAAGATGCTATATAGCCCAGATTTACCCTTTGAAAAAGGGATGGAAATCTCTGAAGTAATTCTATATAACGTTCCTTGACCGGAAGAATCAATCTATTTATGTGCATATCTTGAAGCCATAGAAAATTTTCTTGCTGTAATACCCGCATCCAGTTAGCGATATCAATGTTCCGAATATAAAGATTATTTAGACTTTCAATGCTAATAGAATAAACTACTGTCGGTTCCAATGTTTCTACATATTCAAAACCTGACTTATTTCTATATAAATTCCAAGAACCACATACAGCGTCCCCTTCCAAAGAAAACCAAGTAGTAATTTCTTTTCCTTCATGTAGAATATACGAACGTGTAATACCTCGTTCTATAAAATAAACATGCCGGTCAAATTTGCCGGCTCTTATCAGAATTGTTTTTGCAGGGAAAAGATGTTTTTTAAAACAAGAAGTAATCAGACGAATCGATTCATCTGAAACAGGATAGTAGCTTTTTATTTTATTGATTATATTTTCCATATTGCAATTTTACTCGTTTTTATTGATAAGACCAAATTTATCAATAAAAATATGGGCAAACCAATGTGAAATAACACGTTACATTAAGGGGCTGTCCAACAAAAGACAACCCCTGTTACATATTTTTATATTTTCAATCCTTTCGGACGGTTCTCATCTTTGATTTGAAACCCCGGTCGCCCGATAATGATATGGTCGGCAATGAAGTTGCCTGACGAACTTCGTTCATTCGTCAGATTGCAAATCTGTGGCTGTTACAACCTCATTCCCCGTTTGCGTTTCTTCTTCCTGCGAAGCATCTCTGCCATTTCCTGATTGGCTTCCGCATCAGCGGCGTTGTAAGACGAGCCGTTGCCATTCAGTAATCCCAACGAACCGTTGAATAATTCATTGCGTGCTGAACCGGACGGTGCGTTTGGCGTGGCAACATCATGTACTTTGGCTGTCATTCCCATACGTTCATTATATCTGTTGCGCTGCAAGGCTGAGTCTATCTTGGTATAACTGAAACGCCTGTCCACTTTGGAACCGTTGAAGTGATAACCGTTCTTGATGAATACAACACCCTGCACCTCGTCTGTCCGCCCCTTGTATTTGAAACGTACTTCCACTCCCTGACGTTGCAGGTTGGCAACAAGTACGTTCCAGTTGCCGCACCCGCCGACCTCCTTTTTGAGAATGTCGTATAATTCGTACTTCGTTTTATCCGGTTCTTTCAGGCGGTTGCGCTTGACATCATCTTTTCCATTCGCCATGTGCAAACCGTATTTCAAGGTAAGTTCCTTGCAGATACGGGTGCTGCGCAAACGCTCGTGCCTGTCCGAAATGGTATTGCCGTTGTTGTCGATGCGGTTGAAGGCGATATGCACATGCGGATGCTCCTTGTCGAAATGTCGGGCAATGAAGAACTGCGTGTCCCGAATGCCCATTCTTTCCATATATTCAAGTGCAATACCTGCCATTACACGGTTGGTCAGTCGTGGCTCGTCCTCTTTGGAGAAGCAGAGGGCGATATGTCCGACTGGCTTCGCCACCTTGCCGTTTATCTGAAACTGGATGTTAAAACTCATGGCGATGGTTTCCTTGTTTTCCATGAACAAGCCGTCGTATGTCACCACCTGCGTCCCCTTGCCTTTGTCAAGGATGTAATCCACCACACCCTTGAAGTCGCTTCCCTTTACGATTTTCGCCATCATATCCCTATCTTGTTCAGAAGTTCATGAATCCTTGCTACCGCCACTTTGCAATCCCAACGGGCTTCCGAGAATCCTCCGGCGTTCGCCTTATGCGCAAGCTGGTTGAGATTGTTCGCCATGCCGCAAAGCTGGCGCACATAATCGGAGTGCTCTTTCGACAACCGTTCTTGCACATATCCGTTTCGGAAACATTCCCTCATGTACTCGCTTGGCGATATGCCCGCCTCATACGCCCGTGTCAGCAGACGGAAGTAGTCGGCTGCCGCCATCTTCACACCGATGCGATAGCTCAGTTTTTCTGCCGTCTCCTTTTTCGGGCGACCGCCCTTGTTATGTCCCTTATGTTCCATATTCCTGTTTTCAATGCTGTTACTGTTTATACTGTATAGACCAACGGGATGTCACTTTCCGAGATTTGGAAAGTGAGTAGTAAGCGGTTTCGGTACACCCGAAACACAAACTTGCTATCTCCCCAATTCCATCGGATGAATTTCGGGCAGCTCCCGTTTTTCTCTTCTGGGATGTCATAATCCAAATCCTTTTTTCTTGGGTTTTACTATGGTTCTTGGCGATGGATTAACGGCTAATTCTTGCCGTTTTCCGCACAGGTAATCGTTCAGGTCTTTGTGTCCGTTGTAGTTGTTGGAAAAGTCTCGGATGCGTCCGACAAACTCTTTTTCCAGTTCCCAATATGCTTTCCGTCCTGCCACGTCATTGTCAAGCAGGCAGTGGATGCGCTCGTATCCATGCAGCACGTCTATGGCTTTGGAAACATTGGCAACCGAATTGAGAATAACGTAATCCTGCCCGTCAAGGCTGGGCATGGCCGGGCAGTTCTTCATCCGCAACGTGAGGAATGAAAGGTAGTCCGTCATGCCCTCGAACACGAGGCATTTCTCTCTCGGCTCACCCGCCTGCCGGATATGGCTGATGTCCTTCGGTGCGATGCAGCCCTTGAAGAAACGGTTGCGCACTTCATATCCTCCCGCTACGTTCGGAAAACCGATGGCGAAATAGGGCTTGCCGTTATGGGTGAAGTGCAATTCCTTACATTCCGGCTTTGCCAAGGCGGTATCTATACCCCGTTCCTGCAAGTAACGGAGCAATGCCGGATGGGAAAGTTCTTTCACTTCCAGATGTTGGAAACTCTGTTCGGATGCCTGCTGGTGAAAAGAGAAAGATACGGGTCGGACGTGTGGCATTTGCTCCGCTATCTTACCAAGCAGGTAGGGTACATAGTCCGAACAGTAAAGTTCCTGCGCCAATGCAATGATGTTGCCGCCTCTGCCCAGCCCGTAATCGAACCACAGATTGTGTTCCACGCTCACCTTGAACGATGCTTCTGTTTCTTGCCTGAACGGGGATTTGTACCAAAGGTTGTTTCCTTGCTGTTTCACGGGCGAGTAGCTCAAACTTTGCAGATAGTCCGCCAGTCTGATTGTTTTTGCTTCTTGAATGTTCATAATGTTATTCCTACGGATTTGATGATGGCTGATAAAGCGATGATTTGATGAATGGTGCTATATTCTTATTGTATATCAACACAATAGCCTCTCATCACGCTTTCATCAAAACATTCACCGAAAGAGAACGCATGTTGGTGGTTTCTTTCTCTTTTCATCAGCAAAATGTCTTTGATGGAAGGTTGATGAGAGCGTAGCAGTCTGTATTCCAATACTTTTATATACTTATTCATCATTTCATCAAAATAATCATAGCGTTTCTAAAAAAGCTCTTGTCACGGTGTAATACCTTCCTGTCCTGCGAAGTGGGGAGTAACGGTATTCACGGTTGTAGTCCACTTGGTAGGTGGTATATGTGAGGGTGTTGTGGGCAGGTGTCAGTTTCCAACAATCCTGCAACACCTTCCGTACCTGATGTTTCTCCGCTTTGACATACGTATTTGCCAACAGAACGAGTATATCATGCGGACAGAATGAAACACAGTCCACATTCATCGTTGTCATAATATCGAGAAGCAGTTCATACATTTCAATCTCCAACCGGTTGCGGTTACTGCGGATAATCTTCTGCAAGGCTTCTGTGTGCAGAAGTGACGGGGCAAACCACATACGGCTCTCTTTTTTGGTGGATAGTTTCCTGTTCTGCAAATGATAGAGGAAAGCAGGTATTTCCGCTTTCAACTTTTGCAGGAAGCAGGTATCATCGGATTGCAAGCGGTCTATCTTGCGCACCCAATAGCGTGTTTCCCCTACATCTATGATGACTGGCAGATATTCGTTGTTGGAACATAGCACGAACTTGGCGAAAAAGCCGATTTCGTCACGGTCTTTGCCTTTGGCTTCCACCTTGTAGGAAAGTGTGGTGCTGAGGTTCTTCAACCGCTCGCTGTCCTCCCTGCGGCTCAGCAACACTTCGTCCACCACGATAAGGAGTTTGCCAGCCCAGTCGGAATTGAACTGGCTGCGGAAGTCCTCGTTGGTGTTGAATGTGACATTGTTCTGAAACAGGGCTTTCAGAAAATTCAGAAACGTGCTTTTGCCTGTGTTGCGTTCTTCCGATACCAACAGCAGGATAGGCAACTTCTGAATCGGTTGCAGGTATAGCAGTTGCAGATAGTCCATACCTAATTCGTATTGTTCCCCGAAGATGTGTCGTACCAATGATTGGATGTGCGAGAAGTCTCCCTCCTGCGGTTGATGGTCTATCGGTTCGTACAGGTTCAGGAACTTGTCCACTACCGGACGATAGTTCACATGGTCGGGGACTGTGCAGAAGCCGTCATACTTCGGTACGGTGGCAAGATAATGTTTGCCATAATCCTGCCGCAGGGTCTCGTTGTTCCACACGATACGTTTCCTCATATAGCCACCGTTCAGCCGGGGCTGGTTCACTAACTTGTAGAGGGTCGTACCTACCCGTATGAACTCCTCTTTGCTGATATTGCCTTGTTTCATAAGCACTTCATTTTGTTTTAATCAATGCAAAGCTCGGCAATTCAGATAAGACGGATTGACAACTCACGCGTGACTCACGTATGATTTTCTTGGATTTGGCACAAACACATACAAATAAAGTCCGAAGAAGTGCCACTCTGACGGGTTCTTCTTCGGACTTGTCGTAATCATACGTATGAATGGCAATACACCTATTCAATTATGTACATAGATATATTGTTGGCAACCGGAATATGCATCGGTTTCATTACTTCATGTCGTCATATCAATGTATTTTATGCCTGATATTTAGGCATTTTCATACTATTCACACCCAGCGAAAAGAAGATGCTTGTTTTCTCTTTTCGCAAGTACAGCCTTTCAAGAATGGCATTGCGTACCCGTTCCGCTCCGTATGAATTGATACGGAAAGCAAGGACGACAACCATTTCAAGGCTGTAAACATCCATGCCGATTTTATCCGACAGACGTATATATCGTTGTGCCTCATATTCTTTCAATATCCCACTTTTATAGATTGTTTTGATTGCGGCACAGACGGTAGGGGCAATAACTCCTAACAGGCTGACAAGTTCCGCTTCACTCATCCATATATTTGCAATATTTTCCGGCATGATAACATTGCCGGATTCGCTCATTGTTATGATGCTTCTTTTCATTCCCTATGGCATTTGGTGGTTAAACAAGTTTCATTTTGTCTCCGATTTTGCTTTCCAACACGGAAAAATCCTTATCCAGTTTTTCCGTCGTTATCTTGGCGTAATGTTGAGTAGTGGTAATCTTTGTGTGTCCCAACACCTTGCTGACACTTTCTATCGGCATACCGTTCGAGATTGCCATTACCGCATACGAGTGGCGGCTCATGTGAAAGGTCAGTCGTTTGTTTATGCCGCACTCTTCTGCTATCTGTTTCAACAAGGTATTTGTCCATCCGTTCCGATACACATTGAATAAGCGGTTTCCACAACGGAACGGTTCGTAACGGTCAATGATTTTACAGGCACTCTCCATCAGCTTCACACGGAACGGTATCTTCGTTTTCTGCCGTGCCGATGAAATCCACAGACTGTTGTTTATGGTGACAAGATTGTCTGTGGTCAGATTCTTTATGTCGATGAATGATATTCCGGTCAGACACCCGAATACGAAAATATCCCGTACCAGTGTCAGTGCCGGGTCATTGAAACGGTGAGCCATCAATGTCCGAACCTCTTCCTCTGTCAGGAACTTACGTTCCTTGTTACCGCCACTGACATGGCAGTTGGCGAAAGGGTCTCTCGGTATCAGCCCGTTCTTATGAGCATGGGAAACGATAGACCTCAATGTCGTGCAGTACAGTCTTACAGTGGACTGTTGTATGCCCAACTCATTGCGGAGATAAATGCAGTACTGGTTCAGGAAATCCTCCGTCAGCTCGTTCATGCCGAGGTCGTTCCGCTTGTAATAATACATGATGAAGTTTGCCACGTGTGTACGGGCGATGGTGTGCTTATAGAGGGTTTCTCTCACCCTGTCTTTTCCCACACGCTTGGCGAAGTCTGCATTATGCTTGTCAAAAGCACGAAGTAGTGTTTCATACTCCGTGCCTATGCCTTGATAGGCATTGCGTACCATTTCAGCGGTCACATAGGCTTCTCTGTCGGATATACGCTGATAATGCTTGATGATTTGCGCCTTGATGTTATCGAGGGCGAAATTGATGTCACGGGCTTCCTTGCTTTTCCCTTTCACTTTGTTCGCCTTGGTATCCCACTGCTCCACCGCAATGGAATACTTGCAGCTGAACTGCGCCTGCGTCCCGTTGATTGTCACTCGTCCCATGATGGGAACAATACCGTTTTTCTCCTTGCTTCTGTTCACGAAGAACAGGATTTTGAATGTTGCTCTCATACCTGTTGCTTTTTTGTTGGCAAAATTAGTTTCACATGCGCTAAATGGCTGAAAGCAAACCTGTGCAGAACGGCGCAAAATTCATTCGATGCTGTTAAAATTGCAGGTTATGCTGGGTTACGATTTGGAAACCTAACTGTTTCTGCAATCCGCATATCTTTGCTTTTTAGCCGCTTTGCAAAGTTGAGAGAAATACTGAATAAATCACTGTATGATAGCGATTTGTCATTCAATGGCTTTTCGTGGCTTAATGCCGAATTTATTCTACCTCAAAAGACAGGTAGTAAAGAAAGATGGTACTGTTCCAGTTATGGGACGTATCACAGTGGACGGAACACA
>ENA-UEOO01000524-UEOO01000524.1-human-gut-metagenome-genome-assembly--contig:-NODE-524-length-13006-cov-4.582721_pt1 | contig 13006 bp, 8 predicted proteins | sample MGYA00242888_ERZ507892 | MGnify/ENA primary metagenome ERZ507892 (study PRJEB26167, sample SAMN06115415) | human gut metagenome | host: Homo sapiens | place: China:Sichuan | collected 2015-02-04...
TGCTCGCCGATTCGCTCCTTCAGAAACTCCGTCATCATGAAATACGGATTGCCGAGCAGGGCAGGAATGCCCACCACAGGAGCCAGCATCTGGGCGAGGAAAGAGCCGCAGCTGTTGCCCAGAAGCAAGTCGGGCTGCTCCCGGTCGATGATGAACCGAATCTCCTTCAATGCCTCCTTGGGGTGCAAAGGGAGGTCGGGAGTCAGCACTACAGCCGTCCCCTCAAACGCCTCTTTCAAGGCTCTCGCCATCGGACAGCTGCCCGTGGCGAAGAATCCGTGTAGGAATAATATCTTCTTCATGCTCTAATATGCAATGTCTTGTTTTGCTTTCAACTGCAAAGATACAAACTATATTCAGAAATGGATTTATACTGCTTGGTTTTTGTTGGTGCAGCAGACTGGATATCACATGCTAATGTATTCTTGTCAAAAAATGTATTTATGTCCGCCATGCAAATATCGTACAAGAGTAAAAACATGTTACAAAAATAAAATTGATTATAGGGAATCAAGTGGCGGTTTTTGTAGGATTATGCAGGGCTGAAAGCACTCTAAAATATCAAAAGAGCCTCTTTTGCACTCCAATACTTCTACTATTGGAACGCAAAAGAGGCTCTATCGTATCATAACAGTTGATGTTTTGCAATGCAAAAGTGGCTCTTTTGCAACCTTAACAGGCTTGTTTTGCTATGCTGTTTGTTATGTCTGAAATCTAATAACAACATAACGTATTGTGTGTGAGCGTGTTAAGCGTAAGTGTTCAAAACTCGAGAATTTCGCACCAAAGATTTCTTTGTGCGCTGAACTGGCTGTATTGAGCGTTAGAAATGCAAATATTGTGACGTGTGAACCATCATTAAAAATATTTTATTACCTTTGCATCGCTTTGTAAAGCATTTTGCAATGGTTTTATGGCAAACCGAAGCATATTGAAAGCCGTCGGGATAACAATGAATACACATTAGATATGGATAACGTCAACGATTTTTTCGCCACGCTAAGCTCGTTTCTTTGGGGCTGGCCCATGATTGTACTGCTACTTGGTACGCACGTTTTTCTTACCGTCCGCTTGCGTTTCCCGCAACGTAAGCTGTTCACAGCCATCCGTATTTCCGTACAGCGCGACAAGTCGCAGAAGGGTGACGTGTCGCAGTTCGGGGCGCTTGCCACAGCTCTTGCCGCCACCATCGGCACCGGAAACATCATTGGCGTTGCCACAGCGGTGGCGTTAGGCGGTCCGGGAGCGGTGTTCTGGTGCTGGCTTACCGGCGTGTTCGGCATTTCGACGAAGTATTCCGAGGCGTTGCTTGCTATAAAATACCGTGTGAAGTCTGAAAGTGGACGCATGCTTGGTGGTCCGATGTATACTCTGGAACGTGGCTTGGGATGGCGTAAGATGGGAATGTTGTTTGCTGTGTTTACAGCCATTGCTGCTTTCGGCATCGGCTGTACGGTGCAGGCCAATGCCATTTCCACGATAATGCACGCCTCGTACGGCATCAGTACTGAGGTGAGTGGCGGCGTTCTGATGCTTCTTTCGGCGGCTGTTATCATCGGTGGCGTACGAAGCGTCTCGAAGGTTTGTAGCATGCTGGTGCCGCTTATGGCATTGCTTTATGTGTTAGGATGTATATTTATATTGTGTGTGAATGCCGGTTATGTGATGCCTGCGCTCAGGCTGATAGTTTGTTCGGCATTCTCGCCGCAAGCCGCAGGTGGCGGTTTTGCAGGTGCCTCAGTCATCATGGCTGCCCGTTACGGCATTGCCCGCGGACTGTTCAGCAACGAGTCTGGACTTGGTTCGGCTCCTATTGTCGCTGCCGCTGCCCGTACCAAGAATCCGGTACGCCAGACTTTGGTTTCCTCCACAGGCACTTTCTGGGACACGGTGGTGATATGTGCGCTCACCGGACTCGTAATCGTAAGCAGCATCATTGCCTATCCTGACATCGACTATAGCAATGGCGCGGAGCTTACGAAGATGGCTTTCTCGAAGATTCCCGTCATCGGTCCGTTCATATTGAGCTTCGGATTGCTCACTTTCGCCTTCAGCACCATTCTCGGCTGGGGCTATTATGGCGAACGTGCGATGGAATATCTCAAGGGTAAGCGCTGGACCCACGCTTACCGCATGCTCTACATCGTTGCCGTTTTCGTCGGCAGCGTCGCCAATCTCACTATTGTATGGAATATTGCCGACTGCATGAATGCGCTCATGGCCATTCCTAATCTTCTGTCCTTGATAGGTCTGAACGGCGTCATCGTACACGAAACGCGCAAGTATCTGTGGCGCAACCGGCTCGATCGCGAGATGAACGACTGACCTCAGCCTTCCTGCTCCCTTAATTGTCTTAGTTTTGTGACACAAATTGGTGCATCATTGATGCACTAATTGCATCTAATGTCTGCAAATATACTCGAATTCGTCAAACCGCTCAAATCCCATTTGCTTTAATGCTTGCTTGCTGCGCTCCCGGTCTTCCGGCGTATTGAATTGAGGAATGAGCGGCAGGCGGATGATGATTTTGTCTTTATGCTTGGCGTGGGTGGAGAGCCATACGAGGTTGTCTATGACTTGCTGGTTGCTCTTGCCCGTGTAGGCTTGATAGATGGCGGGGCTCATGTCCTTTATGTCGATGATGAAGGAATTGATGACGGGAGCCACTTCCTCCAAGTGGCGGCGAGGCACGTTCAGACTTGTCTCCATCGTAAACTGCCATCCTTCCGGGCATTGCCCGCAAAACTCCTTGATGAAGGAGCTTCGCAAGAGCGGTTCGCCTCCACCGAAGCAGATGCCGCCTCCCGTAGCGAGGAAGTAGAGATTGTCCATCTCCACGTCCTTCATCAGGAGTTCCGCGTCCGTTTCCTTCCATACGTCTTCGGCTTCAAGGCATTGCGGATTGAGGCAGTAGTTGCAATGTAGAGGACACCCGTGGAACGCCACGAGCGTGGTGACCCCCTCACCGTCTATCGTAAGGCGGTGGCGGTCGATGCAGATAAGTGGAACTGTTGTCATTTTATTCTGTTCGGAAAGATACGGGTACTGTGTATTTTGTCTTCACCGCTTTGCCGTTCTGTTTACCGGGATTCCATTTCGGCATACTTTTCACAATCTTAACAGCCACCTCGTCACATTCAGGCGTAAGGCTTCTCAATACCTTTACATCACTAATGCTTCCGTCCTCATTGATAACGAAGCCGACCATCACTCTGCCTTGAGCTGCTCCTTCACACATCTCTTCCGGATAATAGGTGTTGTCCTTGATGTATTGCATCAGTGCTTTCTCGCCACCCGGAAATGAAGGCATCTCCTCGGCAGCACCGAATATCTTGCTGCTTGTTTCTTCCGGCTGACGGTATGGAGCAACCCCTAACAGTCTGGGGCTTTCCTCTTTTGCTGGCTTCTCCACTCTTGGCTTGGCATTATCCGAAACCGTTCTTTGTATCTTGCCGCTCGAGCAGGCAGTCATGGCAACTATTCCAGCAGCGACGCCTGCCACCTTGATAGCCGTTCCAGCCATCTGTCGGAGCCTCAACTCATACTCCAGGTCTTTCACTTCCTGTTCGCATTTCGGGCAAGTTCCCCTGCATTCGCCCTTGAAGTGACATTCCTCGGGTGAATATTCAATTCCGTTGGCATCCGCTATTTCCTTGCGGATAGCCTTAAGCGTATCGCAGATATTGCGTCCTCTGGTTTTCATATATAGTTGGTTTTAGGTGTATTACATTTATTTGCAAAAATAACATATTATCAGCAAAACTCTTTGTGATTTAGTAAATAATTATCTGTATCTTTGTGACTGACAACAAAACGTAGTGAGATATGAAGAAACTGATGGCTTTTTTGATGTTCTTGTCGGCAACGACGATGGGGGCTGCGGCGCAGGAAGTGTCGGGGCTGACACAGCCCATAACGCCTTCCTATTCGGACATTCTGATGATGAAGGCGATGGCGTCTTCCGATGTTCTTGCCACGCCAGTCATGCTTTCGCCTATGCCTATGTCGTTCGCTGTAGAGAAGCCGCTTGCCTACGGTTATGATGCGAGCCATACGGAGGCTACGTCGATGGAGGTGTCGAAGAATCTGAGTTTTACTGCCGTAGGAAACTATCGCAGCTACATCGGACTGATGGATGTGCAGTCAGTGAGTGGCGGCGTGCAGTACAGTCTTGGCGATCTGACCGTGCAGGGCATGCTCTCTGCCAACCGCTACCTCTATTACGGTCGCGTCACCTCGCAATACGGTGTGTCGGGACAGATAGCCTACAGCTTCAGCCCGAACCTTTCTCTGACCGTCTTCGGCACTTACTACAACTCCAACCCGTTTATCTGTATGGCTGCATTCCCGTATGTGCCTACCACAAGTTACGGCGGATATATGACCGTTGGCAACCGCCGTTTCTACATGAATCTCGGTGTGGAGCGCCGCTACAATCCGTTCGAGCGCAAGATGGAGACCGTTCCCATCATTTCGCCAGCATTCAAGATTTCCAATAAAGTGACCGTAGAACTCCCCTTGGGCGACTTGATAGAGCATCTTGTTGAGGAGTTAGTGATGAAGACCAACGGGCACGGACCGATGGTGCCACGCAGAAGGTAAATTGCAGTTTAGCAGTGAGTTTGCTGCGGTAGGCAGGGCTTTGACAAAAACCTTTCTCCACAGTCCGCTTATGCTTTTCGAGCCTTCGGCAATTCCTTTATGGTATATATGGTCTTATGAGAACAAGTTCTCACGCCCATATATGCCATAAATGAATGAGAGGCTTTCGCCTCTCTCGAAAAGCACAAACGGAAAAAACCGTTCAAAACACAAGGTTACAAGAGGATGTGTAAAACTAAACAAATTGAGGAAAAAGGGCAAATAGTAGGAGCTAATGTAAAGCCTTTTATTTAAATCCGATAGGATTTGCGCCCATAAGCGGCATGTGGAGAAAGGTTTTTGTCAAAGCCCTGCCTAACACAGTTACCTCGCTGATAAATTCCTGTTTGGCGGTTAGTTTGCCTGACAATATTTGCATTTCTGATGCTCAATACTATGAGTTGAACGCACGAAGAAATCTTTGGTGCGAAATTCTTGAATTTTGAGCGTTTGGGGCTATATCGCTAATACACAGCCGGTTATGCGGTTTGTAGGAAAAATACGTAAACAAGCGGGTTGTCAAAGTGGCACTTTTAGGGTGTCATAGCGCCGCTTTTGTCTTCCAATACCTCAACTATTGCGTTGTAAAACTAACGCATTGAGACTATAAAAGCGGCGCTATGAGGACGCTTTGTGTGTTTTGACGGTGATAGAGAGTGGATTTGATGCTGTAAAAAACTAAAAACAGCTTTTTGATTCTCTATAATTGATTTTTATTTTGTAACAGCTTTTTACTCTTTGTACGATATTTGCATGACGGACATGAAGCCATGTTTTTTGACAAGAAGCCATGAAGAACATGTTTTTAGGCAAGAAGACATGTGCTGAGAGGTTACCAGAATACTGAATATTGGGTATTGGGAGACAATGTGGAAAGCGCTAACTTTGCAGCCAGAAAAAACAACGTGTTTTTATGCATATATTTTTTACATATTAAAGTTCAAACAAATCAATGAGAAAAATCTTTTCCCTTTTAGCCATTGTCGTATCAGCACTGATTTTTGTTTCGTGCGGCGAAAGCGACAACGAGCCTAAGCTTTCCACATTCACAGTACAAATCACGTCTGACCAGACCATAACCGACTTTACAGCGTTTCAGGTTAAAGTGACAGAGTCGAAGTCGGGCACGGCATTCACAGCTCAGGCTGACGCTTCTGGCAAGGCCACATTCTCGTTGCCGTTGGGACAGTATGACATTGTGGCTGAGGACAGCTATGACGGTGTGAGCACCATGTACGGACACACCGAGAACTACACCCTTTCTGCTTATCAGGCCACTGTCAGCGTAAAGGTGGCAGGACTGTTCGGTCAGCTTGAGAAGACATTCGTGCTTGACGAGCTCTACTTCAACGGTGACGATAACGGCAACTTCTCGCGCACTTACTACGAGGGCTATTTCACCATACGTAACGTGAGTGATCGTGCGCTTTACGCCGACGGACTCTCCATAGCCATCTGTGGCGACTATAACAATCTCGAGAATGACGAATCAGACCCGATGCCGTCATACCTCAAAAAGGACTCCATCGTGGTGACACAGTTGTATACCATCCCCGGCAACGGACATACATATAAGGTGAATCCCGGCGAGAGTATTGTCATTGCGCATTCCGCCATCAACCACAAGCTCGGTGCGGACGGTAAGGTGGACCAGGAGAAGCCATACAGCATTGACCTCAGCGGAGCCGACTTCGAGATATACGTTCCCTACGAATACAGCATGACAACCGACAATCAGGATGTGCCCAACCTAATCGTTGACTACTCCATGAATCAGGCGTTCAACTGGGGTTACTCCGGCGGCACTCCTATGTTGCTCGTGCGCCTTACCGATGCGCAGAAGACGGCAATGCTCAACGGCAAGGTGAAACTGCCTCTGCCGACAAGCAGTTCGATGGAGATGGACCACCTGCTGCTGCCAATGTCTGCCGTAATAGACGGTGCTGAGACAGGATGCGTGGACAATCTTTTCCATAAGGTGTTGCCAGACCGTATCGACCGTGGCTCGGTGCTCATACAGGACGACGGCCTTTACGGTGGCTTCTGCGGCCAGTTCGTACAGCGCAAGCGCGTGACTGACGCAAGTGGCAAGGAGACTGTTGTCGACACTAACAACAGCACTGACGACTTTGAGATAATCCCACACGGACAGAAAAACTATCCCAAGAAGTAGCTCTCTCACCGCGTAACACCCCCAAACATTCTAACGCTGGAAAGGTTAGGACATTCCTAAGAGTGTTCGCCGTCCAGCGTTTTTTCTTTCTCGTACACACATTAATAGCAAAAGACAATACAGCACAAACGTATGAACATAACCGCAGCATTGCTTATAGCTGCCGTGTCGCACACACCTCTCTGTACTGCGGCGTCTGCCGGTTCGGCATCGCCGGAAAGCGTCATGCCGACATCCTCGCACGACGGACAGCGGGTACAGATTCTGAGCGGACAAGTGACAGACAAGGCCAGTGGCGAGCCTATACCGTTTGCCACCATATACCTGCCCGACCTTGCCCGTGGAGTGGCTGCCGACATAAATGGCAATTTCAGTATTCAGGTGGGACGTAACGCGAAAGTGCGCCTCAAGGTAAGTAGCCTTGGCTATCAGGCAGCGGAGCTTACGGTGACAACATCCGGACGTAAGAACATAAGTGTCATGCTCGAACAGCAGAGTGTGGCGCTCAAGGACTTTACGGTAACTGCCAAGTATAATGACAAGACAGGCAGCGATGCCACCATAGGACAGGAAGCTCTCGAATACATCCAGCCCACCTCCATACAGGACATATTCCAGCTTCTGCCAGGAGGAAAGACCGGTCAGAACAACATGCAGAGCCGCTCGCTCATATCGTCACGTCAGGTGGGCAGCGATGAGTCGACCGCATTCGGTATGGGACTTTCCATAGACGGTGTGCCCGTGCAGAACGACGGCCAGCGCATACAGATGACTGGCATCACGGCAGGAACGGGTGGCGGCGACCAGGAAGGCAACACCAGCATCAACACTGGCGTGGACATGCGCACCATATCAACAGACCACATAGAGAGCGTCACCGTAAACCGCGGCATTGCGTCTGCCAAGGAGGGCAATCTGAGCAGCGGCACCATACGTGTCACGCCCAAGCAAGGCAGCAGTCCGATGCGAGTGCGCATCAAGTTTGATCCGCTCAACAAGCTTGCCTATGTGGGTAAGGGCATCAGGCTGTCAGAATCGCTCGGAACTCTGTATGCCGGAGCTGACATAGTGAGGTCCGCCACAAGCATTGAGGACACACGCGGAGCCTACAACCGTGTGACCGGACAGCTCAACTGGAACAATCAGATGCGCTGGTGGGGCAAGGCTGTGGACATGAGCGTGCGTGGCGGATATATCACATCGTTCAACAACAACCGCACTGACGACCTCACCGAGACGCTCGGAGAGAAATACAACACGCGTTATCAGAATGCGTCACTCTCTGCAAAATTCAATATGCGCACAGAAATGAAGCTTGTGGACGACCTCGAGCTTATAGCATCTGCCAATTACACGAGCGACGTGCTGCGGTATGACAAGCTCGTACAGAACCGTACGGTAACACCGCTGCAGCATGCCACTGAGGAGGGCGAGCACGAGGGAACGTATCTGCCGAGCAAATACCGTACGTATTACAGCGTGGACAACCAGCCGTTCACACTCTTCACACAGTTCACAGCCAATAAGTATGGCAACGTAACGCCGTTCCTCAATTTTGCAGCAATGCTCGGAACATCGCTCAACTATACCAAGAATTTCGGACAAGGAGCGGTGGTGGATCAGGAAAGGCCGCCTTATCCGTCGAGCGACTTCATACGTCCGCGTGCCAATAGCGACATTCCTGCCATTGTCAATCATGCCACCTATGCCGAGTTGAAGCTGCGCTGTAAGCTTGGACGCAGTGAGGTGAACTCGCAGTGGGGCGTGCGTGAGACGATGATGCTCAATCTGCCGCATAACTACGCTCTGCACGGCAAGGCGCTCTTCGAGCCGAGACTGCAGATGTCATATACATACAATTTCGCACCGAAGGGTTGTGCCACTGTGCGCAACGTGTCTCTTCGAGCCGGATTTGGCATAGAGAACAAGCTGCCATCGGCGGATTTTCTCTATCCGGACAAGGTCTATCATGATTTCACGGCTCTCAACGCCTATTCCGATGCACCGGAGAAACGCCTGCTCATAACCAACACCAAGATACAGGACCCCACTAATCCAGCACTGCGCGAGAACCGCAACAGCAAGTTTGAGGTTGGTGTAGACTTCAATTACGACGGTTATGCCTTCTCCGTCACAGGATTCTATGAGAAGATGAAAGGCGGTGTGGAGTATTTCACGCAGTACACACCGGCATCGTACACATATTATTATAAGTTGAAGAATCCAGTTGACGGGCGTCCTGCCAAGGATGATTTCTACAGCCGCGAACGCCACACGTTCATGCAGCTGAACGTGCCGACCAACAGCGCAGCCGTAACCAAGCGCGGCGTGGAATATCGCATGCACGTACCCACCATAATACCATTGCACACCGAGGTGGAGATAAACGGAGCTTACTATAGCACCGAATACTCGAACGGTGTGCCCGTGATGTACTGGCCGCAGATAATGGAGAACGACGAACCTTATCCATACGTAGGAATATACAACGGATACGATAAGACACGTGCCGAAAACTTCAACACCAATTTTTGGATAAACACCCATCTGCCAAAACTGAAACTCATATTCACCAACTTTATACAAATCGTGTGGTTTGAGAAGTCGCGTCTATGCACCGATGTCAACGAATATCCTTCGCGCTATATGGACACGGACGGCAAAGTGGCCATTCTCACACCGGAGCAGATATCTGCCAACAGTACGTTCGAGACACTGCGCCGCAAGTTTAATTCGGCACGTTACAACGAGCTGCGCCGCCCCGTATCGCTGCTCTTGAATCTCAAACTCACCAAGGAGTTCGGACGGCACGCACGCTTGTCCTTTTTCGCGGACAACCTGCTGCAGGTGTCGCCAAAATACAAGAACAACTACTTGCAGACCATCCGCGACTGGCAACGTCCGTTCTTCGGTGCCGAACTAACACTCAGCTTATTATGACACATACAAGACTTATCCTGACACAGGCGCTTGTCATGGCGGCTTGCGTAGCGGCTTCGGCACAGAATCGTTCTGACTATCTTAGATATGCTGCTCCCGTACAGTCGCAGGAAGACCGCGCCGAGACTGAGACAGACATAGAATGTTCTGCCGACTACATATTCGCGCGTCATCCGGAACTGCGTGCACTCGCATACCGTAATACGCGTCGTAACACTGTTCTGAGCGCTGGCTACGACTATTGGCGCACTCACGGCGACTGGCTTCACTACAACGGCAACCGCACGGCTTCCTTAAAGGCCATGGCTGGAAGCGAGGCTGTAATCAAAGGCGTAGGGCTGCTCTACGGAAGTGCCACATATCAGCGCTCTCGGCAACATGGCACATACCAGAACTATGCAGTACGTCCTGCCGACTACGCTCCATACACGATTGGCGACACCGTTTCTACGGGCAGCGTACAGAACGAGCGTTATGTTGTCCATGGCGGTCTGAGCATGGGCAGTGGAAGATTCCGTTACGGAGTGAGTGGCTTCTATGAAGGCATTGCGGCTGCAAAGGAAGACCAGCCGCGCCGCTCGGTTTATTCGTACTGGTTCAGGCTGGCTTTCGGAGCTGCCTTTAACACCCCGCGGTGGGTTGCTGCTCTGAAGGTTTATCCCGAGATAAACAAGCAGTCGATATCGGCTTCCAGCACCGTCACGACATACAAGTATCTGGCTTTTTACGGATTCGGACAATGGAACCGCAAGGAGAGTTCGGCTGGCTATTCGTATCGTCGTCAGATGCAGACGCTCGGTATTGGCAGCGATGTCGTCTTGCGTAAGTCCGCAGACGAAACTGACGCATGGGATGTCACCGTCAATGCCGGCTACAACTTCCGTCGCATGCAGACCGAGGAGTCGTCGTTTAAGAATCTGTATCTCACATCCACGCACAGGGCTACACATAACATTGTGGCGTCACGCCGTTTGGGCAGCAACACGCAGATTCATCTGCGCCTCTCGGGTGAAGCGGCATGGCGCAAGGGCGACGAGAACATATACGAGAATCAGAAGCAGGATGCGTCGCAGTCGCTTTACGACTATGTGCATGTTGGCACCAACAAGCTTTACCATAGTTCGGATATCATGGAGAACCTTGACGCACGCCTTGTCGTTGTTACTGGAAACAACAGCTGCGCCACGGTCAACATTGGAGCTTCCTACGACCGTCATCATGAGCGTTATGACATGCCATATATGGTTATTGGCAATACAGGGGTCACGCCGTCCGTAGGATTTGGCTATCGCTTCAAGTATGGGCGCAACCGTCTGGATTGGGATGCGTTGTTCAGTATGCGCAAGGCGGTCGGCAACGAATACACGGTGACGCAAGCTTCGTCATCCACAGAGCATGCGCAGGCTTACATACCATATCTTATCCGTGGCGAAGAGAAATGGAGCATAAAAGCGTCGCTCATTGCTGCCCACACCCTGAAACATGGCGAAATAGGCGTAAACGCCAGTGCCGGTTATGCACGGCGCACGTCAGCGCCATACCGCGAGGAATATGCCATCCCCGTATGCGGAAGCCGCGACGAACGACTTGTAAGCGTTTGCGTGTTTTACGCTTTTTAGTTTCTTGAACGATTAATAAAAAACAGAATGAATAGATTTTTACCGCTTGCTGCAACCATAGTGCTTATATGTGCGTCGTGCAGCGACAATGATATTGTTGGAGGTGAATCGCGTGACGTGGTCTCTGCAGTGCCGACTGATGCCTCTGACCGGCTGAACGTAAAACTTTCTGAGGACATCGTCTTATCCATAGACAACACCAAGAACACGCTGACAGTGCCGACCGGCAACAGCAGGCTCGACGATTATCTCGGTCTAATAGGAGCAACGAGTATGAAGCGTGTCTTCGCCTACTCAGAACGCTTTGAGAAAAGCATGTCTGAAGATGGGCTGAACCGCTGGTATACCGTGTGTATAGACACGTGTCGTTCTAATGCTACTCGAGCTGTGATGCTGCCGTCTGGCGGTGTGACCGACGTGGCAGAACCCGTACATCGCGCTTCGCTCGGTAATTACAAGGTGAGCGAGGTGGATTGTGACGGTACACGCGCAATGGCTGAAGCACCGTACAACGACCCGTTCTTCGGTCTGCAATGGGGATTGGGCAATTCAGGTGTTATCGGCAACTATACTAACTCGCTTGGCGAGGAGATTGTCAGCAGCGTGGCTGGTGGTGATATCAACGTGGCTGAGGCTTGGCTGCAGACCACGGGTGAACCGGATGTTATAATATCCGAAGTTGATGGTGGCATAGACATTAACCACGAAGACCTAAAAGGCAGTCTGTGGGTGAACAAGGGGGAAATACCAGGTAATGGCATTGACGATGACGGCAACGGATATGTTGACGATGTATATGGATATAACTTCGTTGACGACACGGGCACCATAACTCCCGTAGACCACGGCACCCACGTCGCCGGCATAATGGCAGCACGCAACAACAACTCGAAGGGCATTTGCGGAGTGGCTGGAGGTAACGGCACCGAGCTGTCAGGAGCACGCATTATGAGTTGCCAGATATTCAAGGTGAATCCCGACTACGACCCCAACGATCCTGATTCGCCGGACAATATAGGAGCTGATGACAATGCCATTGCGGCTGCCATCGTATACGGGGCTAACAACGGAGCTGTGATAAGCCAGAACTCATGGGGATATGGTCAGCCCGATACCAGATCAAAGGTTGTGGAGGAAGCCATAGCCTATTTTAATGCCAATGCGGGCAATTATGACGGAGCGCCAATGAAGGGCGGTGTGGCGATATTCGCTGCTGGAAACAGCGGCAGAACCGGCAGGTATTATCCGGCTGCGCTCGACAATGTGATATCTGTGTCTTCATACGCTCCTGACTTAAAGGCTGCATATTACACGGTTTACGATAACTGGGTGGACATCTGTGCGCCAGGCGGCAGCGCCCCTGTCGGCTACAAATATCCGCGCAACTCGCAAGGCATACCATGTTCCGAAATAGTAAGCACGCTGCCAGTCAAGGACGGTAAGTCAATGTATGGTTACATGCAAGGCACGTCAATGGCGTGTCCGCACGTTTCGGGAGTGGCAGCGCTTGTGGTGTCGAAGTACGGTGGCAGCGGTTTTGTGCGTGACGACCTATGGCGACACCTTATGGCTGGCATTAAAGGGAATGACATCAACGCCGTAAATGCCATTGACGGCAACAAGTATGCAGACC
>ENA-UEOO01000526-UEOO01000526.1-human-gut-metagenome-genome-assembly--contig:-NODE-526-length-12982-cov-4.229059_pt1 | contig 12982 bp, 8 predicted proteins | sample MGYA00242888_ERZ507892 | MGnify/ENA primary metagenome ERZ507892 (study PRJEB26167, sample SAMN06115415) | human gut metagenome | host: Homo sapiens | place: China:Sichuan | collected 2015-02-04...
AAGTTCAAAAATTTGTTGCTACATATTTTTTTTATTAATTTTGCAACGAATACAAATTAATTGCATAGAAATACTATAACTCACGTGCAAAGAAGCACGACAGACCACTTAAACCAGAGTGACCTAAAACGATTAAAATTATAAACAAGTCTATTTTTTATTCACTTTATCAATATCAACTAACTATCAATTAAAAGAAAAGGATTATGAAAAAGATTCTATCCCTTCTTTCAATGTTGATGATTACCGTTATGGCATTTGCAGGTTCCTATTCAGATGCACTTCATTTTGAGGTGAATCTTATGGGTGCTAAGGCTGTAGATTTGCCAAATGGTACTCTCACCATTGAGAAACGCGTAGACGGCACGTACAATGTTACAGCCGAAGGTTGCGATTTCACCCAATATGAAATGGGCAACTGGGGCGAATTAGTATGTGAAGAAGTTGCTGGCACAACAGATGCAAGCGGCTTGACAACCATCGAGGTTAGCAATCCTTATTGCTATCTCACACAATCAAGCTATGCTTTGAGTGACAGTAAGCTTGTCGTTAAGTTCAACGATACAAAGGCTTATGCTACCTTTAATGGTCAGTTAGCCTTGAACGCTTTAAAGAAGTATCCCTTCCAGTACACCTTCGGTACTGACGACTTCGGTTCTACCGGTGGCGGCGGCACAGTTGAGACAACAGAGGGTCCGCTCGTAGAGGCAGGTCTTACTCCTAACGGCGCAAGAATCGAGGCTAAGCCTTTCACCATCAACTGGGACACACACAAGGTTGTGGCAAAGCTGGATATGACTACTTGTCAGGGCGTTAATGAGAATGCCTTGTCATTCTCTAACAATGCTGCTAACCTTGCAGAGTGGAACACTTCTAACGGAGCTTCTCTCCATTTCTATTACACAAAGGATGCTTATGTATGGAATGGTACTGCTAATGTGCAATTAACCAACACATTCACTATCCAGTTCCGCAACAGCGATGACCTCAGCGTAACTCCGACAAAGTACGTTCAGGTAAATGATCCTTCTAACGTTCGCGTTGAGCTTCGTCAGGATGGCGTTTATATCGACGGTACATTGGCATTCGAGGCAAGCGACTATGCTAAGCTTCTCACTTACAACGACCTCGTATTCGGATCGACACAGGGCGAAAACCGCAGCAACGCTACATATAAGTATGTAGAGGTTGTAGGTCTTGACTGGACAGAGCCTGCTACTGTTGTGGCTTCTAAGGAATATACAGACAAGCTCTTCATGACTATGGCAGGTGGTCAGCCTTCAGAGCTTGGCACCAGCACTGTTACCGTAAAGGAGATGTCTGATGGCACATACAACATGTCTCTCGTTATCGGCGAAAACACTGTTGAAGCTGAGAACGTAGAGAAGGGCACTGACGCAAAGGGCCGCACCACTTACGCTTGCACTTTCAACATGGGCGAGCAGGAATATCAGGTAAACGCTGTTGTCTATACCAACGACAACAACGAGGAGAAGATTTATCTTACTGCCACCACCACTGGCGCTACGTTCACTGTAGGTTCTGATCCTGACTATGTGGCTCCGGCTGAGCCTGAAGACGTAACACTCTGGGAGAACTATCAGGCTGATGGCAATGGCTTCTCTAAGACAGCTACTATCGACTGGGACAAGCAGAAGATCGTTGCTTCTATCGACTTCTCTAACGGTGGTGACGACAAGGATATCCTTGCTATGACTACTGGCGAGAGCTTCGCTGCATTCCAGACAAGCACATACCGCACAATGCACTGGTACTGCAATCAGTCTGTAAAGCAGATGTCTGGCTTCTTCGCAAAGAGCGGTGCTGGTAACAACAACACTGGTCGCTTTGACGTTGCCGACTGCCTCGCTAAGTTCGAAATCTCTAAGGCTGAGGGTCTGAAGGTTAACGGTGTGGTTAAGATGACTCCTGAGGCTCTTGAAGAGCTCTTCGCAAGCAACACTGTTCTTATCGGTAGCGGCGAGTCTCCTAAGTTCAGCCAGGCATTCTACAACTACATTAAGGTGGTTTCTCTCGACTGGACAGAACCGACAACTCCGGAAACTCCGGAGGCAGTTGTATACAAGAACACTCTCAAGGTGGTTCGCAATAACGAGACTCAGACTTACGAAGAGGCTGAGGTTAAGGTTCTCGCTAAGGAAGACAACAAGTACGAGGTTACAATCCCCGCATTCTCTGATATGGACGGCGTTCCTGGTCAGGTAGGTCCTGTCACATTCGAGGCTACTGGCACAGAGTCAGAAGGCAACACAGTTCTCACAGCTGAGAACCAGGAGTTCACACTTACTAACGTAGGTTGGAATAACGATGTGGTTGTTGTTTCTATGAACGGTACAATCGCTGATGGCCAGCTTACTGGTACATTCAACGTTGCATTCAAGAACAACGCTTCTTACACATTCAACCTCTACTACGGCGTAGAGCCTCCAGTAGAAGTTACAGAGGTTTCTAATAACAGCTACACAAGCAACCTCCGCATCTACGATTCTGAGTCAGAGAGTGAGGAGAATCTCTTCCAGGCTGACGAGGCTACTGTAAACGTAGTTAAGTACAGCGACGAGTCATACAAAATCACTCTCAAGCAGATCACTCTCAACGAGCAGACCGCTGACCTCGTGTTCACCGGTACTGAGCAGCGTGCCACTCCGTACGACGAAGGCGGCACTGTAGAGACAGAGGAGACTCTGATTGTGGCTCAGCCTGATGCTGCTACAAATGAGTTCTTTGGTGAAGAAGAGGAAGTAGGTGCTATGTTCCAGATTGTTAACGTTTCTGAGAACGAAATCAAGATGGCTCTCAACATCTCTGGCAATACATTCATGTATGACGGTGAGTTCAACTATGATCAGCCTGAAGAGCCGAAGGAGGATTATGCTATCAACTTCGAGAAGGACGCTAAGCAGACTCACGCCAGCCGCTACTCTACATCTGTATCGCTCACCGTTAACGGTCAGGCACAGACCATCGAGTTCGGCAAGACAATGAACGGCTACGAGGATCTTACAGCACAGAGCTTCACCGTAACTCCGGGTGCTGAGGTAACTCCGGCTATCGGTTATGTTGGCGAGTGGATGCACGGTTACGTATACGTAGACCTCAACAACGACAAGCAGTTCTCATTCAACGCTGACAGCGACGACCAGACTGGCACTGAGGTTGTATCTTACAGCTTCTACAGCGCTTCTAATGGTTCAACCGGTCTCAACTCTAAGGGCGAGACAGTAAGCAACAACTGCAACGTTAACCCGCTGCCTTCGTTCACAGCTCCTATGGAGGAGGGTACATACCGCATCCGCTTCAAGGTAGACTGGAACAGCGTAGACGCTGGTGGTTGCGTTGTTTCTGGCAACAATATCCTCAACAACGGTGGTGGCATCTACGACGCTACTCTCGTGGTCAAGGACACTACCAACGGCATCGACAGCATCAACGCTGAGGCTGCCAACGCAGAGCTCTTCACTGTTGACGGCGTTAAGATCAGCAAGCTGCAGAAGGGTCTGAACATCGTTCGCACTGCTGACGGCAAGGTGAAGAAGGTTGTCATCAAGTAAATGACACGGTTCGGTAGGTGTGACCCTTTGACGGCACATCCACAGAACATAAAATAAAGGGAAATCCCGGTTCCGAAAGAAGGAGCCGGGATTTTTTTAATACACCAGGTCAGAAACAAACATAGGAGGCTATGGCGTCTCGCCGTAGCCACGCACCCACGAACGCAAACTTATTGATTATCTTTTGTTTCTGACTATTTGTCAATGTTTTGTGACTGATTGTCTGAATAATCTGACTATTTGTCTATTCGTTTGATATTTCGCTTTACTGTTTAATGGCAAAGCCTCACGGTTGTGACGTTGGCATGCAAGTTGCATTAGAGATAGTGCAAACCGAAGGCGGAAGCCCGAGGGGAGCAAAGAAAAGATAAAACAACTAAAATATAATTGGAGGTTTTTGATATGTTACCAGTAATGAGAAATACTTGGATGCCTGAAGTTTTCAATGACTTTTTTGATACCGACTTCATGCCGCGTACAAATGCCACCGCACCAGCCATCAACGTTAAAGAGACTGAGCACGACTATACAGTAGAGCTTGCAGCCGCAGGAATGAAGAAGGGCGACTTCAACATTAACGTCGACGCCGATGGCAACCTTCACATCAAGATGGAGCATAAGGATGAGAAGAAGGACGAGAACAAGAAAGAACATTATCTCCGTCGCGAGTTCTCATACTCAAAGTTCGAGCAGACTCTTCTGCTTCCTGACGATGTAGACAAGGAGAAGATTGCAGCCAACGTCAGCGACGGTGTGCTCACCATCGACCTTCCGAAGATTGAGAAGAAGGAAGAGAAGGCTTCACGCCAGATTGAGGTGAAATAATCGCAACGCGAAAACAGACCCTGCTTCGGTCAGGAAATGTATAGACACAAATAACCTTCGTCGGTTAGGAATGGATAGGCATAGATAGCTGAATGAGTTAGAATTGTATAAGCAGATAAGGTTGAATAATAATAGGTAGGGTTTGTTTTTACAACGACAAACGCAATAGACCACAAGAACGTACAGTTTTTGTGGTCTTTTTTTTGTAATTTTGCAGCCATACACAAATTTTACATCATTTAGCGATATGAAAAATTCAATCGACAATCTCTATCAGCTTGACGGTAGAGTGCCCATCGGGAAAGCTCTCCCGTTCGGTCTGCAGCACGTGCTGGCGATGTTCGTCAGCAACATTACGCCAATCATGATTCTTGCGGGAGCCGTGGGATTGGACAGCGCAGTCAGTGCCGCCCTTATTCAGAACTGTATGGTGATAGCCGGTATCGGTACGCTTGTGCAGCTTTATCCCGTCTGGCGTATCGGCTCGCGCCTTCCCATCGTCATGGGCATCTCCTTCACGTTCCTTTCGCTCGCCATCAGCCTTGCCGGCGCTTACGGTATGGGCACGCTTATCGGCGCTGTCATCATCGGCGGTCTTGTGGAAGGCTTCCTCGGACTCTTCGTCAAGTACTGGATAAAGCTTATTCCGCACGTAGTTTCAGCCACTGTGGTGACAGCCATCGGCTTCTCGCTGCTTCCCATTGGTGCCAATTCGTTTGCCGGTGGAGTGGGTGCAGCCGACTTCGGTAGCCTTAACAACTGGATTGTGGGTAGCGTTACGCTCCTTGCCTGCCTCCTTTGCCAGGTTTTCGCAAAGGGATTCCTTCGTTCTCTCTCCGTTCTCGTAGGTCTTGTGGTGGGCTATGTGTTGGCTTGCTGCCTGGGAATGGTCGACTTCAGTGGCATTGCAGGTCAGTCAATCATCGCCTTGCCTCGCCTCCTTCCCTTCACACCGGAGTTTAATATCGGTGCCATCCTTTCCGTAGTGGCTGTCTATCTCGTCTCTGCAACTGAGACCATCGGCGACACTTCCGCCCTTTGCAACAGTGCTTTGCACCGCGATCCTGAGACAAAAGAGATGGGATCAGCCATCTGTTGTGACGGTTTCGTAAGTTCGGTGTCGGGCATTTTCGGTTGTACGCCAATCACATCGTTCAGCCAGAACGTCGGTCTTGCAGCCATTTCGGGCGTCGTAAACCGCTTTACCATCGCCGTTGGAGCCGTGGTTATGATTCTCGGTGGCGTGTTCCCGGCAGTAGGACATGCCCTCACCACCATTCCGCAGGCGGTTCTCGGCGGTTGCACCATCATGATGTTCGGTAGCATTCTCTTCGCCGGATTCGGCATGATGGCACGTGCAGGCTTCTCTCAGCGCAATATGGTTATAGTAAGTCTGTCGCTCAGCATCGGTCTTGGCTTCACACAAGCCACCGGCATGTTCGCCATCTTCCCTGAGATCATCCGCACCGTCTTCGCAGAAAACTGCGTAGCAGTGGTGTTCCTCCTCGCCGTAATACTCAATCTGGTATTGCCCAAGAAGGATTTGGTGGAATAAGAAAAGCAAATAGATAGAATAATAAAAGCTTAAGAGGGTGTGCATTCCATGTTTTATTTGCAGGAAATAAAAGCAAAGTAATACGGAATGCACACCCTCTTGTATTGTTACGCTTACATTATTGCGTCGATTTCGTCTTTGGTCAATCCCGTTGCATTGATTATCTGCTCAACCGGTATACCAATCTTCTTCAGATTTTTGGCTATATCCATAGCCTTGTTATGCTCGCCTTCCGCACGTCCTTCGGCTCGTCCTTCTGCTCGTCCCTCCGCTCGTCCTTGTTCAAGTCCTTCTGCACGGGCATTTCCGAGCACGTCGTTCTGAATCATTACGGCATTGACATGCTCGTCGTATGCGTAGCGTTCGGCGTCGCTCATAGAGTAGTATTGGAGTTTCTCGCGTGCTTCGCGCAGACCCGGGGCTGTGGTCTTTTCGTTGATTACTCCTTCCTTGAGATAACGCATCCATTCTTCAAGCGGCGACTTTGCCACTTCGTTGAAGTTGTTCACACGCACAAGATAGTATGTGGGGAATATCTCTGCCGGGTATTTAGGCTTGATGACACCCTCCTCTTTAGTGCTGATGACAAGGTGGTCCTTGGTATGGACACCAACGAAATTGTTCTGCCCGATATACAGATAATCGGAGCCACGACCGAGGTCGAAGTAGAGAATGCTGATGGAGTAGACCTTCTTCACCTCCTGATAAGTATTGCCGAGCTTTATGTGTTCGGTTATTGCTTTAGCCACGCCGTAGAGGATACGTTCGAGATAATAAAGCTCGCTTGTATTCTGCACCTCCACAATGATTATCTCTCCCTTCGAGTTTTTGGCTTTGATATCCACGCGGTTGAACTTGTCGTCGGCAGATACTTGATTGCCTTCGCTTTCGAGAATCTCCATTATTTTTACCTTTTCGTTGAGGAAGACGGTAAGAAAACCCTCCAGCACGTCGAAGTTGGCCTTCTGACGCAACAGTCGCTTAATGGCCCAGTCAAATCGTATGCATCTATCTTTCAATGAATTCATATCGCTAAATGTTGAGTTAAGACTTTACTTTGCAAACTTACACAAAATACTTGAATGTCAGATATGTTTTTCTTAAATTTATCTTTTATTTGTTACGTATATCGGATTAATTATGTAAATTTGCTATATTAATAAAACTAAAACCTTACAACCTTATGGCAACATCCGAAATATTCATGCTCCTGGCATTTGTGTCTACGGGAATATTCCTCTTTCAGTTTGTCATTTCCATCTTCTTCGGAGGATTAGACATCGACGTTGACGGCGACACAAACGTCGACTTCGACCTTGGCAGTCTGTTCTCCTTCAAGGGGCTTATCCACTTTCTTATCGGCTTCGGATGGACAAAGGTGCTGTTCATCGGCAATGCATGGTATACGTACGCATTGGCTGTGGTGGTAGGAATGGTGTTTATGCTGGTGCTGTTCTATACCTACATGCTTGCTTTCCGCTTGCAGAACCTGCGCAAGCCCGAACCGCCCGTGAGCATAGTGGGTAGGGCAGGGCGCATCTACATCAATCAGGGCGACGGACGCTATACTGTTTTCGTAAATCGTGACGGAGCCGAACGCGAACTTGACGTGGTGTCTGAGTCGGGACGTACGGACTATAAGACCGACGAGGTGGTTACGGTAAAGGAATACAGGGACAACAAGTACTTCATAGATTGACACGACAAGATAATACATAATTCTTAAATACATTATTTCTATAACATGGAAACAAACGTTCTTATTCTTGCCGCGGTGCTCGTAGTGGTGGTACTGCTTGGCATAATTGGCGTGTTATCGCGCTATCGTAAGTGTAAATCTGACGAGGTGCTCGTCGTTTACGGTAAGACCGGCGGCACAAAATCCGCCAAACTCTATCATGGTGGCGCTGCTTTCGTGTGGCCTATCATCCAGGGCTACGACTTCCTTTCGATGAAGCCGATGCAGATAGACTGTAAGCTTACGGGCGCCATCTCTGCCCAGAACATCCGTGTGGACGTTCCGACGACCATCACCGTAGCCATCAGCACCGACCCGGAGGTGATGCAGAACGCCGCAGAGCGTATGCTCGGACTCTCAATGGACGACAAGCAGAATCTCATTACTGACGTGGTATACGGTCAGATGCGTCTTGTAATCGCCGATATGACCATTGAGGAACTCAATTCTGACCGCGACAAGTTCCTTGCAAAGGTGAAGGACAATATCGATACGGAGCTGCGCAAGTTCGGTCTGTATCTGATGAACATCAACATCAGCGACATCCGCGACGCCGCCAACTATATCGTAAACCTGGGTAAGGAGGCAGAATCGAAGGCGCAGAACGAGGCTCAAGCCAACATCGAGGAGCAGGAGAAGTTAGGTGCAATCAAGATTGCCAACCAGATAAAGGAGCGCGAGACACGCGTGGCTGAAACCCGCAAGGACCAGGAAGTGGCTATCGCCGCTACGCGTAAGGAGCAGGAAATCAGCGTGGCCCAGACCGATAAGGAGCGCGTTTCGCAGGTGGCTCAGGCCAATGCCGAGAAGGAATCGCAGGTGGCTCGTGCCGAAGCGGAGAAGAACATCAATGTGGAGCAAGCCAATACTGCCAAGGAAAGCCGCATAGCAGAGCTTAATTCCGATATGGAGATAAAGCAGGCTGAGGCTAAGAAGAAGGCTGCCATAGGACGCAATGAGGCTCAGAAGGAGATAGCTCTCTCCAACGCTCAGCTTTCGGTGACGCAGGCCAATGCCGACAAGGAGGCCGGTGAGGCTTCGGCTCGCTCAGAGGCAGCCGTACAGACGGCACGTGAGAAGGCCCAGAAGGAGGTGGAGGAAGCCAAGGCAATGAAGGTGGAATCTTCTCTTAAGGCGGAGAAGATTGTGCCTGCAGAGGTGGCAAAGCAGGAGGCCATACTTCAGGCTGACGCCGTGGCAGAGAAGGTTATACGTGAGGCTGAGGCTAAGGCAAAGGCCACTCTCGCCCAGGCAGAGGCTGAAGCAAAGGCCATCCGCATGAAGCTTGAGGCTGAGGCAGAGGGTAAGAAGATGTCGCTCCTTGCTGAGGCTGACGGTTTCCAGGCCATGGTGAAGGCTGCCGAATCTAATCCTGCCATCGCCATCCAGTACAAGATGGTGGACCAGTGGAAGGAGATTGCAGGCGAGCAGGTCAAGGCATTCGAGAAGATGCAGCTCGGCAACGTAACCGTTTTCGACGGTGGCGACGGCGCAACAAGCAACTTCCTCAACTCGTTGGTGAAGACCGTAGCGCCGAGTCTCGGCGTTCTCGACCAGCTTCCTATCGGCGAAACCGTAAAGAAAATCATCCATCCAGAGACGAAGGAAGACGACAAGACGGAGAAGAAATAACATTGCTTGCGTGAGCAAGACATAATAAAAAACGGCAATTACACGAAGTCAAGGCTTCACGTAATTGCCGTTTTTCTGTTTATCTACTTATATTGTAGTTCTTAGTACAGAGTCTTGGGAGAGATGCGGAATGAGAAGGTGTAGTCCTTATATTCCACACGATGACCCTTGCGGGCGCGTCCCCAATCGCTCCATGAGTCTACACCGCCGACACCAGCCTGCACGAGGTCGACGAAGAGGTTGGTGTACTGCGACTTTGGCAGCGACTGTGAGTGGCGCTGATTCTTCTCCTTGCCTTCGTCCAGCGTGTAAAGGTCGTAGTGGAGAGCAGAAGCAGAGAAGAGCTTGTCGCTCTCGATGCGCAATCCGAAGCCGTTGTTGTCCTTGATGTTCCACCATCTGAGGTCGCTCATCGTACCCGTCTCCTGCGGACGAACGTACGGATAGAACAGCTGGTCTGCTGTGGCTTTATAGATGCCGACGTTCTGCGAGAGCTTGCGGTCAGAATAGTTCTCCACCGGTCCGCGACCGTACCATTCAGCCTGGTCCATAGCGTAAGGCAGGTTCATCACCATACCGAAGCGCATCATCTCAGGCATTTCAGCTCCCGGAGTGGTCTTCAGCGACTGTGTCACGTTGAGCGTGCCGTTCTCTGTAGCGCGGTAAGCGATGGTCAGATCAGCCTTCACCTCCGGCAGGTTGTAAGTGGCAGTAACGGTCTTTGCCTTCTTGTCCACCTGCAGCGAAGTGAGCTTCATCTGCGGATCGCGCCATGCAGCGAACTTCTCCTGGACATTAGCGCCCATGTCGTTGTCCGTCACGGCACGCCAGAAGTTAGGCTTCAGCGAACCGCCGTTGCCGAGCAATGACTTTCCTCCCACCTCATACTTGGTGATGAAGCCCGTGGCACGGTCGAACGCCAGCGTGAAGTTCTCGGCAGCGAGAGTCACATTGGCTTCCTTCTTCTTGTCCGTCACCTTCACAGCCTTGGTCTCTGCGGCTGTTACTGCAAGGTCAGTGCCCTTGAATTCTCGGATGGGCAGCTGCTGGTAAGCCACGATGTCGCCAGCCTTCTGCAGTCCCTCGTCCTTCTTAAGGCGATACTCCACGTTGAGCTGGATGTCCTTGGCGTCACTATAGTCCTTGAGGTTATAGGGCAGAACCACGTCTGCTGAGGTCTGCGGCTTGATGTTCGAGAGATCAGCGATGGTGCCGTTCTGACGCTCCACGCCGTCAGCTACGATTGCCCAAGAGAGCGATACGTTGTCAAGCGCACGGAAGAAGTTCTCGTTATACACGCTCACCTTCTTCTCGCCGGTGAGGTCCTTCGGAGAAGTCCAGATGTTCTGATAGACGTAGCCCACCTCGTAAGCCTCAGGATTCGGCTTGCGGTCCGGCGAGATAAATCCGTTGCAGTTGAAGTTGTTGTCCGACGGGTCGTATGAGTTGAAGTCGCCGCCGTAGTTGTAAATCATGTTGCCGTCCTTGTCCTTGCCTCTCAGTCCCTGGTCGACGAAGTCCCAGATAAAGCCGCCCTGATAAGTAGGATACTTGCGTATGATGTCCCAATAGTCCTTCATGACGCCGCAAGAGTTGCCCATAGCGTGAGCATACTCGCAGTGGATCATCGGCTTGGTGTATTTCGGGTCCTTGGCATACTTTTCTGCAGCCTCGGGTGTAATATACATCTCGCCGTAGATGTCGGTGTTGTCGCCGAGGATGGCACGCTCCCAATGTACGGGACGGGTGGGGTCGAACTCGTTAATCCACTTCTTCACGTCTGAGAAGTTCTTCGAGTCGGCTGTCTCGTTACCCATCGACCAGTAGATTACTGACGGATGGTTATACTGGTTGTGCACGTTGTGCACATTGCGTTCCATTATCGGTGTGGCAAAGAGTGGGGTGGTGGTGATGGCGTCCTTGTTGTAGAAGAAGCCGTGGCTCTCCTGGTTTGCCTCTGCGCATACGTACAGACCGTACTCGTCGCAAAGGTCATAGAAGTAAGGATCGTCAGGATAGTGACATGTGCGGACGGCGTTGACGTTGAACTGCTTCATGAGCTTAACGTCCTCCACCATGCGCTCACGTGAGATGACGTATCCTCCGTCAGGGTCGATTTCGTGACGGTTAGCGCCCTTGATGAGCACCGGCTGACCGTTGACGAGAATCTGACGGTTCTTTATCTCCACCTTGCGGAAGCCCGTGCGTACGGGTACAGACTCTACGTCCTTGCCGTTCTGTTGCACAGTAACCACCACCTTGTAGAGGTTCGGAGTCTCGGCAGTCCACTTCAGCGGGTTCTCCACGTCAAACTTGACGGTGGCATTTATCTCTGCAACCTTTTTGCCAGCCTTCTTCTTCACCTTCGTGGTGTTGAGAATCTTGCGGCTTACGATGTCGCCGTCGGGAGCGATGAGGTCAATGACGAATTTGGCGTTGCCCTTACCCTTTACGTTTACGGCAAGTGTGCCGTTCTTATACTGTGCGTCGAGGTCCGGCGTTACGCGTACGTCGTCAATGTGGGCATTCTGCGAACGTGAGTAGAGGAAGCAGTCGCGAGCCACGCCTGAGAGACGCCAGAAGTCCTGGTCCTCCGAGTACGATCCGTCGCACCAGCGGAATGTCTGGAAAGCGAAGAGGTTGTCGCCCTTCTTTAGGTATGGGGTGATGTCAAATTCGGCTGCCGACTTCGAGTCCTCTGCATAACCTACGAACTTGCCGTTCACCCAGAGATAGATGTTGGATGTTACGCTTCCGAAATGTGCAATCACCTGACGACCGTCCCAAGAGTCGGGAATGTTGATGGTGCGGCGGTATGATCCCACGTGGTTGTCCTTCACGGGCACTTCTGGCGGGTTGTCCTTGAAGTGTCCGCGCCATGCGAATCCTACGTTCACGTATTCCGCGTCGCCGTATCCGTTGACCTCCCAGATGCCGGGCACCTTCATGGTGTTCCACTTCGAGTCGTCATATCCTTCCTTGAAGAAGTCGGTAGGACGCTGGTCGGCATTAGCCACCCAGTTGAATCTCCAGTCGCCCTCGATGGAGAGATAGTTTGCGGAAGCCTTGCGGTCTGCCTTGAGAGCAGCGTCGCGAGTTTCGTAAGCGAAGAATGAAGTGCGGATAGGGAAACGGTTTACGTTGTTCACGTACGTGTCGTGCCACTCTGTGAAAGTGGGTTGCACGGCTGTTTCAGCAGTCTGCGCCGCGTAGATAAAGCATGGTGACATGCCTGCCACGGCGAGAGTAAGTAACAGTTGTTTCATTTCAGAATATGTTGTTAGTTGAATATTCGGCTTAAAGATTATTAGCGATATATCTTGCAAAGATACGCAAAATAGTCGGAATGAAGGTCCGATGCATAGTTAAGAATTGTATTAAAGCATTTCCTTCTTGCCTAAAACATGTTCTTCATGTCTTCTTGTCAAAAACGTCTTAATGTCCACTATGCAAATATCGTACAAATGGTAAAAACTTGTTACAAAATAAAAATTGATTATAGAGTTCCGTTTTGCTGTTTTTACGGTGTTCTGCTGTCTGAACGGCACCCACGCTTAACAATAGCGCCACTTTTATCATGCAATTGACTTAATACAGATTTGCTTTACACGGTTTTAACAATTCAAAAACAGTGTAAGTAATGAAAAAAGAGCGTAGACA
>ENA-UEOO01000527-UEOO01000527.1-human-gut-metagenome-genome-assembly--contig:-NODE-527-length-12973-cov-165.970766_pt1 | contig 12973 bp, 11 predicted proteins | sample MGYA00242888_ERZ507892 | MGnify/ENA primary metagenome ERZ507892 (study PRJEB26167, sample SAMN06115415) | human gut metagenome | host: Homo sapiens | place: China:Sichuan | collected 2015-02-04...
TAGGGCTTGGCTTCTTCCAGGGATTTGCCGTTGGCAGACTGGAAGATTTTGTCGGTGAGGGTAATGGCGTCGGAGCCACTGAGTCGGATGATTCCGATTGCACCGCCGGCTGGGGTTGCCAGGGCGCAGATACATTCTTCTTGATTCTTCATTTATTGATTCGTATTTTAAAGCTTTTGCCCTTTCAGGGCGACAGGGTTGTTTGCTGTTTTAACCCAGGGTGTTGCCCTGGGCTAGGAGCTTCTGCCCTTTCAGGGCGTATTGCTGCAATGGAGCTAGATTCTATCTAATACAACTTTTATCAAATTGTCGATGGTGCTCTTGTAGCCGGTGTTGGCGCTGAGGGCACGGCGGTTGGCGATGACCATGCAGCAGGTTAATGCCTTATGACCGAGGAGAAGGGAAAGACCGGCGAGGGCTGAACTCTCCATCTCGAAGTTGTTGACGCGCAGACCGTTATACTCGAATGCTTCAATCTTCTGATTAAGTTCCGGGTCGGCAAGTGGGGCACGGAGTTCGCGGCCCTGAGGTCCGTAGAAACCGCCACAGGCTATGGTGATTCCGCGTACCATATCATCGCCGGCTATCTGGTTGAGCAGTTCCGGATTGTTGTCTACACAGTATGGGTTGCCAATCTGGTCGTTCCATTTTACCTGGCGCTTGAATTCTGCCTCTGTTTCGAGGTCGCAGATTTCGTTGCGACGGGCATAGAAGTTGATGAGTCCGTCGAAACCGATGCTCTTCTGCGAGGCTACGAAGGTTCCGGCAGGGCAGTTGAGCTGCAGACCGCCGCAGGTTCCGATGCGCACGAGGGTGAGCGTGGTGTGCTCAGGTTTCTCGGTGCGGGTTTTGAAATCGATGTTCTTCAGCGCATCGAGCTCGTTGACTACGATATCAATATTATCGCATCCTATTCCGGTGCTCTGCACGGTGATTCGCTTGCCTTTATATGTGCCGGTGATGGCGTGGAATTCCCGACTTGAAACTTCGCATTCCTTCTCATCGAAATGGGAGGCTACGAGGGCTACGCGACCTGGGTCGCCAACGAGGATTACTTTATCAGCCACTTGTTCCGGGCGTAGATGAAGGTGGAAGCAGCTTCCGTCTTCATTGATAATCAATTCTGATTCTGCAAAATATTTGCTCATGGTTCTTTTGATTTTAAGTTATACATTATTTATATTGGGGCTTTGCGCCCCTCTGTGTTTAATATTAGCAAAGATACGAATAAAAAATGAAATGGAATATTTTTTTAATGATTTTAAACAGTAAAAAAGCACGAAGGGCAAATCCCGGAAATGGAACTTGCCCTTCTCTTTCAAATCTCTCTTCATTTATATCTAGTAAAGACTGCCGATGAACGGAGCCTTTAGCCGGATATTCTAGTATGGTTAAACCCGGATGAGGGGTTATGAATTCATAGAGAGCAGGAACTCGTCGTTGTTGCGAGTATGCTGCATGTTCTTGTGGATGGTGCTCATCGCCTCGATAGCGTTCATATCTGACAGATACTTGCGCAGAATCCACATGCGGTCGAGCGTTGTCTTGTCCTGCAGCAGATCGTCGCGACGGGTAGACGAAGAAATGAGGTTGACAGCAGGGAAGATGCGCTTGTTGCTGAGTGAGCGGTCGAGCTGCAACTCCATGTTACCGGTTCCCTTGAACTCCTCGAAGATGACTTCATCCATCTTACTACCTGTATCGATGAGGGCAGTAGCGATGATGGTGAGCGAACCGCCGCCTTCGATGTTACGCGCAGCACCGAAGAAACGCTTAGGCTTCTGGAGGGCGTTTGCATCTACACCACCTGTGAGCACCTTACCAGATGCTGGAGCTGTGGTGTTGTAGGCACGGGCGAGACGGGTGATAGAATCGAGGAAGATGACAACATCGTGTCCGCATTCTACCATTCTCTTAGCCTTCTCGAGCACGATTCCGGCAATCTTGACATGGCGCTCTGCTGGCTCGTCGAAGGTAGAGGCGATAACCTCTGCATTCACGGTGCGTGCCATGTCGGTAACCTCCTCAGGACGCTCGTCGATGAGCAGCATCATGAGGTAAGCCTCAGGATGGTTGGCTGCGATGGCGTTGGCAATATCCTTCATGAGGATGGTCTTACCGGTCTTAGGCTGAGCCACGATGAGCGCACGCTGACCCTTACCGATTGGCGAGAAGAGGTCTACGATGCGAGTGCTGAGATTGGTGGTGCGGCGGTCGCCACAGAGATTGAACTTCTCATCAGGGAAGAGTGGGGTGAGGTGCTCGAAAGGAACACGGTCACGAACCTCTGACGGGTCACGGCCATTGATCTTGATGATGCTGGTGAGCGGGAAGTATTTCTCGCCCTCGTGAGGCGGACGCACCTTGCACTCGATGACATCACCTGTCTTCAGACCGAACTTCTTGACGAAGCTGGATGCTACATAAACATCGTCAGGTGAAGAAAGGTAATTGTAATCGCTGCTGCGCAGGAATCCGTAGCCCTCTGAAATCACTTCGAGCACACCGTTGGATTTCACGAGATTGCTGAAATCGTAGGCTGGTGCTTCCTGCTTGTTCTTGGCTGCAGGGGCAGCAGCTGCAGGTGTGTGCTGGTGAGAAGTCTGCGGAGTGGTAGGACGGTCGAAGATGTCGACAGTAGGAATGGCAGCCTGGTCTTCGATAGGAATGTCGACTACCGGGATGAAATCGGTTCCATCGCCCGGATCACCCTTCCAGGTTCCGTCTGCATCGAGTTCTACCTTCATACCTTCAGTATAGTGGATAGGAGCTGACTCCTGTTTCTTATCGGTTGCAGTTTTTTCAGTAGCTTCTTCCTTTGCCTCCTCAGCTGGAGCCGGAGCTGGAGCTGCTGCTGCGTTCTGTGCATTCATCTTAGCCTGGAGCATCGCCTGCAAATCGCCGCTGATGTCAGCGCTCTCAGCGTTTCCTGCAGAGAACTGCTCTTCAGGAACGGCAGCTTGCTCAGGTGCTGCCTGCTCAGGAGCAGTCTGCTGGTTATCGGCAGTTGCCTCTTCCGGCTGTTCTGCCTCAGTAGCAACCTGCTGTTTAGCCTTCTCCTGTGCATCTTTCGCCATCTGCGCTTCTATCTCGGCTTTTACCGCCTGATGCTTTCTGATGGCAGCTGCTCTGGCTTCTGCAATGGCTTCGAGTTCAGCCTTGCTTCTTCTGCCGCGGTGTTTCGGGAAGTTGGCAAGTACCTGAGCCTCGATGTCTTCGCCTGATTGGTTTAGAGTCTGCTTCTGGGCAGATGATTGTAAACTCTGCTCTGCCGGGCTGAACTGGATTTCTTCCTCAACCGCTGGGGCTGGGGCAGTTTCGTTCATAGCCTGAGGAGCAGTCTCGCCGACGTTAGGACCCAATACCTGGTTCTTCTGCACGTCGAAATTCTCTCCTTCATTGCCGTGTACGGAATAAACACGGTCTTCTTTCTTGGTTGCAATGCGGGTGCGCTTGCGCTTAGGGGCTGCTTCAGGAGCTGGCTGTTCTGCCTGGGCGTCGAGAATGGCGTAGACGATAGTTCCCTTGTTATCGCTCTTCTTTACCTTGGCTCCAAGTTCCTTGGCAATGTCCTTCAACTGAACGACACTCTTTGCTTGTAATTCTTCTTTGCTATACATATATTATATATTGTATATTAATGATTTTCTTTCTGAAATGTCGCGTTTCTGAATGGAAACACGGTATTGATTGATAAATTCGTGTGCAAAGATAATTAAAAAATTTGTTTCTGCCAAATATTTTGCCTATCTTTGCACAAAAAAAATAAAAATGGCTAGTCAAATACCCTATTTAGACGTTCAAAACCTCACCAAACGCTTTGGTGCACAGGTTCTTTTTGATAATATTTCCTTCTCTATCGCTGAAGGACAGAAAGTGGGACTCGTGGCGAGAAACGGCACGGGAAAGTCTACGCTCATGTCGGTGCTGATGGATAAAGAGGGACACGAGAGCGGAGACATCATCTACCGACGCGACTTGAAGGTGGGCTATCTGGAGCAGTCGCCGCAGTTTGATCCGGAGGAAAGTGTGCTGCAGGCGTGCTTCAATCATGAGGATGATCCGGAGAAGGTGCTGAAGGCGAAACAGATTCTCACACAGCTGCACATTACCAACCTGGAACAGCCGATGGGACAGCTCAGCGGCGGACAGCAGAAGCGAGTGGCGCTGGCGAATGTGCTGATTACGGAACCCGACTTCCTGATGCTGGACGAGCCGACCAACCACCTGGACCTGGAGATGATAGAGTGGCTGGAGGGTTATCTGAACCGCGGCAACAAGACCATCTTCATGGTTACGCACGACCGATTCTTCCTGGACAAGGTGTGCAATACGATTCTGGAACTCGACGACCGCACCATCTACACCTACCGCGGCAATTATGCCTATTATCTGGAGAAGAGGCAGGAGAGAATGGACAATCTGAGAGCCGAAATACAGCACTCGAAGAATCTCTACCGCAGGGAACTCGACTGGATGCGCCGCCAGCCTCAGGCTCGTGGACACAAGGCGAAATACCGCGAGGATGCTTTCTACGAGCTGGAGAAGGTGGCAAAACAGCGCATAGAAGACCGACAGGTAAGGCTGAAGGCTTCTACCGTTTATATAGGTTCGAAGATTTTTGAATGCCAGTATGTGAGTAAGGCTTTCGATGACAGGGGACAGAAGAAGGTGATTCTCGACAACTTCTACTACAACTTTGCCCGCTTCGAGAAGATGGGCATTGTGGGTAATAACGGAACGGGAAAATCGACCTTCATCAAGATGCTGCTGGGCGAGGTTCAGCCCGACAACGGCAAGTTTGACATCGGCGAGACGGTTCGCTTCGGCTATTTCTCGCAGGAGGGACTGAAATTCCGTGAAGACCAGAAGGTGATTGACGTGATTACGGAGATTGCCGATTACATAGACCTGGGCGGCGGCAAGCACATGACGGCTTCGCAGTTTCTGCAGTTCTTCCTCTTTACGCCCGAAGAGCAGCACAACTACGTTTACAAGCTGAGCGGCGGCGAGAAGCGCAAGCTTTACCTCTGTACGGTGCTGATGAGAAATCCGAACTTCCTGGTGCTGGACGAGCCGACCAACGACCTCGACATCCAGACGCTGCAGGTACTGGAAGAATATCTTCAGGATTTTGCGGGTTGCGTCATCGTGGTGAGCCACGACCGCTATTTCATGGACAAGGTAGTAGACCATCTGCTGGTTTTCAAGGGCGAAGGCGAAATACAGGATTTCCCAGGCAACTATACGCAGTACAGGGAATGGAGCCGGATGCAGGCGAAGGACGAGGCGGAACAGGCGAAACCGGCAAAGAGCGGAAATGCAACGGCAGAAAGCGACGGAGCAGGCACGGCCAAGCGCGACGCCAATTTTGAGAACAAGCGCAAGATGAGCTACAAGGAGAAGCGCGAATATGAGCAGCTGACCCAGGAAATAGATGCGCTGACCGAGGAACAGAAGAAGCTGGAAGAGGAACTCTGCAGCGGAAATCTATCGGTTGAGGAACTGACGGAGAAAAGCAAGCGCCTGCCTGAAATCAAGGATGAACTTGATGAGAAGGAAATGAGATGGCTGGAACTGGCTGAAATGCTCTAGACTTAGAAGTACGGGCTGAAGGCACAAAAGTTCTAACGCCTCTCGCCCTGTTCTAACTCCTCTCGCCCTGAAAGGGCAGAAGCCCCTAGCCCAGGGCAACGCCCTGGGTATAATGGCAATCAACAAGGCGCCCTGTAAGGGCAAAAGCTTTGTTTATTGCCCGGTATTTGAAAGCTTTTGCCCTTTCAGGGCGACAGGTTTGCGTCCGAAATTACCCAGGGCGTTGCCCTGGGCTAGGGGCTTCTGCCCTTTCAGGGCGTGTGGAGCTCACTTGCGAAACTTGAAAATAATAAAAATAATAAAGAAAATAGAAAGAATGGAAATTAAGAAATCAGAATTTACAATATCGGCTCCACGAGTGAGCATGTGTCCGAAAGATACGAAGGCTGAATATGCTTTCATCGGCAGAAGTAATGTGGGAAAATCGAGCCTCATCAATATGCTCTGCAACCACAAGGGTTTGGCTAAGACTTCAGCCACACCGGGTAAGACGCTGCTTATCAACCACTTCATCATCAACAACGAATGGTATCTGGTTGACCTTCCGGGCTATGGTTTCGCCAAACGCTCGAAGACCGTACAGAAACAGCTGGAACAAATGATAAGCAGTTATATTCTGCAGCGCCAGCAGTTGGCTAATGTCTTTGTGCTCATCGACGTGCGCCACGACCAGCAGAAGATAGACCGCGAGTTTGTAGACTGGCTGGGCGAGAGCGGCGTTCCTTTCTGCATCGTCTTTACCAAGGCCGACAAGTTGGGTCCCGTCAAGGCTCGCATGAATGCGGAGAAATGGATGCATGCGCTGGAAGACCGCTGGGAAGCACTTCCACCTTATTTCATTACCAGTAGTGAAAAGAAGATGGGACGCGACGAGGTGCTCGACTATATTGACGAAATCAACAAATCGCTCGCCGGAGAATAATCTTTCGGGAGAGAATAAACCAATAGAGAATGAAACAGATAAACTGGGGATTTATCGGCTGCGGAGAAGTAACCGAAAAGAAAAGCGGACCGGCTTTCAACGAAGTGGAGGGTTCGCAGGTGGTGGCTGTGATGAGCCGAAGCGAGAACAAGGCTCGCAGCTATGCTGAGCGCCATCATGTGCGCAAATGGTACACGGATGCATCGGAATTGATAGAAGATCCCGATGTGAATGCTGTTTACATCGCCACGCCACCTTCTTCTCACGCCACCTTCGCCATCATGGCGATGCGTGCGGGCAAACCCTGCTACATAGAGAAACCGCTGGCAGCGAGTTACAACGACTGCATCCGCATCAACCGCATCAGCGAGCAGACGGGTGTTCCCTGCTTTGTAGCTTACTATCGCCGTTATCTTCCTTACTTCCAGAAGGTAAAGGAGATTATCGAGAGCGGAACCATCGGTAACGTGGTGAATGTTCAGGTGCGCTTCTCATCATCCCCCGCATAAGCAAATGCCTTCTCCACTGCGTCTGCAATGCTCTTCGTGCTCTCTGCGCCGGGATTGAATTCCCTTGCTGCTTTTGCCAGTTCTTTCGCCGGCAGTGCACGGGGATTGTCCGGTGTCTCTATGGTGTAGATTTTTTCTGCAAAATGAGCGGTTTTCTCGTGTGCTGCCAATACTTCAGCATTCTGCCATGTTTCACAAATCATGAAAACGTCGTGACGGGTACTGCTTTCGAAAGTATCATAAGCAATGCATCCTTCTTCTTTTAAAGAACAGGCAGTCAGTTCTTTTGCCGCTTTTATCGCTTCTTCGCGGTTGGATTCGTTTACACGAACAAAAACATTTAATCTGATCATAATTCGTATTATTAAATTAAGAAATGTATAGTTGGTTTCATTCTCTTTTTATTTTCTCATAAACTCATTTTTCCGTCTGAATTTACGTTGTAATTTGAATACCCCATTCCATGCAGGTTGCAGAAAATCGAATAAGGGGAGTAGTGCACAGAACTTCCGTTCGCCAAAAACTTTGGCGGTTTTTCTGAAAACAATCAGTTGCATCGTGAAGCGTGCTGACCATAGCAAAACGGCAATGCCTGCAATAGTCCATTGGTGGAGAAGAATACTGATGGTTATAGTGGCGATGATGGCTGTATAGAACAAGAATCTGCTGCAAGTCTCAAATCCCATGAGATAACGGGCGGTTCCATGAAATAACCGGCTGGTAGCCGCATAGCTTATTTTCTCTTCACACCATATTCTTTTATATTTAGGCATGGCGATTCGCATCAGACTTTCAGGGCTGGCTTCAACTCGTGTATTGTGTGCACGGGCTGTTTCATTGATGAACAAATCATCTTCTCCACGTTGCAGATTCAGGTGGGAGGCAAATCCCTTCTGCTTGTAGTACAGTGTTTTCCGATAAGCCATATTCCGTCCTGTGCCCATGTAGGGATGTCCGGAAACAGCCATACCCAGATAACGCATAGAATTCAGCAACGTGTCGAAAGTGATTTTCTTATTAAACCATCCCGGTACTTTTTCGTAGTTGCTGTAGCCTAAAACGATTTCGGTGGCAGGTGTGAAATTACGTGCCATCTGTTTCAGCCATTGATTGCTTTGCGGACGGCAATCGGGTTCGGTAAATACCAGCCATTCATGGCGGCTGGCTTTAATTCCCATTGTTATTCCCAGTTTCTTGTGGCTGATGTAGCGTGCACTGTCGGGGATAAAGGTATGATAGAGATTGGGATATTTGTCTTCCAGTAATTTCAACGTATTGTCACAATCATCCGCCGGGCGGTCGTAAATCACAATCACTTCGAATTCCGGATAGTCCTGCTCTAAAATAAATGGGAGGTTTTCTTGTAATTCGTGGGCTGCGTCTTTTGCCACAATGATGACAGACAGTGGAGGATTTTGGGTATTTATATCAGTGGCATATGCTGTTTCTCTGCTGTGAGTGTATAGTTTGTTATATAGCCCCAGATAGTAAACGGCCTGCGTGGTGAATAAGGCTCCCGAAGCTATTGGTAAGATTATATCTATGGTGAATGGTTCCATGTGTGATCTGTTTTAAAAACGTGCAAAAATACAGCAAATAATTGAATTGTAGCAGGATGAATATTCTTTATTTATTCAAAAGTTCAGATTTAATTATAATTTAATGTTAAAAGACTAATCAGATGAACATTTCTCAAGAATTATTGCTATATTGGGATTACTTAACTATAACAAGTCCTGACTAACGGGCAATTATTATGAGAATACAATTTGAGATTAAAGAAAGTTTGATCAATATACTTGATCAGCTTATGCATTCCGACTTTTGGGCTACGGAAATCAAGGAAGATGAGTCAGGAAAGAAGATTATCAAGATTAAAGACTTGGCTTATAACTTAGAAGCCGTGGCCGAGGTGATGGGGAATGAAATTTTTATTAGAACTGCTTTGTCTAAGTACACGTATCGTATTTATGAGGTGAAGGGGGAGTGCTGGTGCGAGTATGTGGGGGCCTATCGCGGTTTTTTGGAACAGAAGCTCCTTCCAATAATTACTCCGAAGGAAAATCTGTTGGAATGTGAGGTGCTGGATAGTTCCATATTAGGAGGCAAACAGAAAACTTTGCGTGAGTATGCGGAAGATAATTTAAAGCTAAAGAAGTTCCGTGAACAGAATTTTGGTAATAATGGATTTTCAAAAGCGGATCATCCACGGCGTGTGTATGATGAATTTATAAAAGAAGATTTCATTCCGGAAGATAAATAAGAAACAGCGCCGCTTTGCATCAAAGCGGCGCTGTTTCTTATTTATTCAGGCAGTTGGAGTTGGTTTATACTAACTCTTCTGAGGTATATCCTTTGGGCAATGCACGACAATTGTAAGCCGATGCCATAATTTCACCATATGCTCCTGCTGAACGGAGAGCGAAAAGGTCGCCACGGTGTGCTTTGTTCAAATCAATAGCCTTGCCGAATACATCGGATGATTCGCAGATGGGGCCTACCACATCGTAAGTTTCCATAGGTTCTTCCGAAGTGATATTTTCTATTTTGTGGTATGCCTGATAGAGGGCAGGACGAATCAAGTCGGTCATGCCGGCATCTAATATGGCAAACTGTTTGTTGGTTCCTTGCTTTACATAAATCACTTTGCTGATAAGGCTGCCGCACTGTCCTACTACGGCACGTCCCAGTTCGAAATGTAAAGTCTGCTGGGGGCGCAGTTTCAGATGCTTGTGATAAGTGGCAAAGTATTCCGTGAAGTTGGGGATGGCTTGACGGTTGGGGTGTGCATAATCAATTCCTAACCCGCCGCCTACATTGATATGTTCTACTATGATTTGGCGGGCATAGAGTTTTTCCTGTAGTTCGTTTACACGGTTGCACAAGGCTACAAAATCACCCATATCCAGAATCTGAGAACCGATGTGGAAATGTAAGCCTACAAATTTTACATGAGGCAATGTTCCGGCCATATCAATCACTTTGTCCATATCTTCCATGCTGATCCCGAATTTGTTCTCTGCTAGTCCGGTGGTGATATTTGCATGGGTATGCGCACCTACATTCGGATTGATACGGAAAGCTACACGGGCTGTTTTGCCTTTGGCGGCAGCCAGTTCGTTAATGATTTCCAGTTCGGGTACGGACTCTACGTTGAAGCAGAAAATATCATAATCCAGACCCAGATTAATTTCCCAGTCTGTCTTGCCTACACCAGCATAGACTATTTTGTTTGTCGGGAATCCGGCCTTAATGGCTGCGCGGATTTCTCCGCCACTTACACAGTCGGCTCCCAGACCGCTTTCGCGGATAATTGTCAGGACTTTGTGGTTAGCATTGGCCTTCACGGCGTAATGCACGCAGAAATTATTGTATTTGCCTGCTTCTTTGTTGATGCATGACAAGGTTTCTCGCAGCACATTGACATCGTAATAGTAGAAGGGAGTTTCCAACTCTCTGAACTTGTTTACGGGGAATGTTCCTTTCATATTGTATTTTGTTTTTATGAGCAAGGGCGAATTAAATTCGCCCGAAAACACCAACTTTGTAGAGTGGGATGTATTCGGGCGGATTCAATCCGCCCCTACAGTAGAAATTATTTATTGTTGAATAAATGATCGCTTAATGACTGCAATGCTTTCTTCTTGTCTTCTTCACGAATCAGGAAAGAAATATTGTAGTTGCTACCGCCGAATGAAATCATACGTACCGGTATGTCGCGCATGGCGTCCAACGCTTTGGCTTCAAAGCCTACGTTTTCCCATTCCAGGTCACCGACTACACAGATGATACACATATCCTGATCTACGGTTACTGTACCATATTTCTTCAAGTCGTCCAGAATTTCATTCAGATGTTTGGTGTTATCAATGGATACGGAAACACCGACCTCTGAAGTACAGATCATGTCGATAGAGGTCTGATAGCTTTCGAAGATTTCGAATACTTTGCGCAAGAAGCCGTGGGCCAGTAACATACGGCTTGATTTGATCTTGATGGCAGTGATGTTGTCTTTGGCTGCAACTGCCTTGATTTTGCCTTTTTCCGTATCATTGGAAATCAAAGTCCCCGGGGCTGTAGGTTCCATTGTATTAAGCAGACGGACGGGAATATTGGCATATTTGGCAGGCTGTACGCAAGTAGGGTGCAGAATCTTCGCACCAAAGTAGGCCAACTCGGCAGCTTCTTCGAAGTGCAGGTGACGTACAGGAGAAGTCTTGTCTACGATGCGCGGGTCATTATCGTGCATACCGTCAATATCTGTCCATATCTGGATTTCGGAGGCGTTTACAGCGGCACCGATCAGTGATGCGGTATAGTCGCTTCCGCCACGTTGCAGATTATCTATCTCGCCATAGGCGTTACGGCAGATAAAACCTTGTGTGATATAAATTTCAGCATCCGGATGTATTTCCAGCTGTGCGGCCAGTTTTTCTTTGATATATACAGGATCGGGCTCCGAGTTCTTGTCCGTGCGCATGAATTCCAATGCCGGAAGTAAGATGGCGTTGACCCCTTGTTCCTGCAAATAGTTGGTAACCATGTTGGTGGAGATCAATTCGCCTTGTGCCAGGATTACTTTTTCTTCGAACAGTGTGAAAATATCTTTTGTATACGAACGAATATAATCGAACTGTGCTTTTATAAATTCCTGTGTTTTCTGCTTATACTCGTCAGTAGAATAAAGTTCATTAACATGCTGTTTATATTTAGCCTCCAGTCTGTTAATGATTTCATTCGCACCTTCGGGATTTTTCTTATACAGATAATCCGAAATTTCAACCAACGTGTTTGTTGTTCCAGACATGGCTGAAAGTACAACAATCTTCTGTTCACCGTCGGTAATTAATTTGGCTACTTCTTTCATTCTTTGTGCAGAACCTACCGAAGTACCTCCAAACTTTAAAACTTTCATTTTTCGTTTCGTATTTTAATTGTTCCTATAATTGATAATTAGCGTGCAAATATACGAATAAGACTGCAAAGAATCAGTATTTTAGCGATAATATTTATCATTTATCCATTTATTCAGTGGCTTATATGGTCACATTTGTTGTTTTTTCCTCTGTTTCTTGTTCTTTTTCTCTTTTTATTGCACGGCTGTATTCGTTTGTAACTTCTTTGATTTGATGGTTCTCGAAGCGGTAAACGATACCGGGGTATTCAGACAGCAGATGCAGGTTATGGGTAGTCATCATGATGGCAGAACCCGATGCGCAAATAGATTTCAGAAGCTCTACAATCTGGCGACCGGTCTCAGAATCCAGATTTCCTGTCGGTTCATCGGCAAGAATGATTTCAGGACGATTCAGGATGGCACGGGCGATAACGATACGTTGTTGTTCACCTCCTGATAACTCATTGGGCATTTTATAACCTTTGCCCGTCATGCCCACTTGATCCAGCACTTCATCAATGCGTTCTTTTATTGCAATCTTATTGCTCCATCCGGTGGCGCGTAGCACAAAACTGAGATTGGAATGTACATTGCGGTCTGTCAGCAGTTGGAAATCCTGGAAAACGATTCCCAATCGGCGGCGTAGTTGGGGGATATGCTTGCGCTTGATATTGCTCATATTGTAACCTAATACTTCTGCGTCGCCCGATTGAATGTCCAACTCTCCGTAAATGGTTTTTAGCAATGATGTTTTGCCGGAACCTACTTTTCCGATCAGGTAAACAAATTCACCTTTGTTCAGTTCCAGGTTTACATCTTCCAACACACCGAGTTCTTGTTGATTGATGTTTACGTTTTTATATCGAATAAGCGGTTCATCCATAAGGCATTAATGTTTTTTCCAGTTGGCGCTGTGACGTTCTTTTAGTTCGCGTGCCAGATCTTCGATGCGGTATCCTTTTGATGTCAGGATAGAATTGATAGGTGATTCCACCCCCAACCACGAATATCAGCGAATAATTGCCCGGAGTCAGATCCTTGTAAGTCTTC